>ERZ825896.4015-NODE-4015-length-11728-cov-4.991433_pt1 | contig 11728 bp, 16 predicted proteins | sample MGYA00519858_ERZ825896 | MGnify/ENA primary metagenome ERZ825896 (study PRJEB31778, sample SAMEA3449214) | human gut metagenome | biome: human gut; feature: human-associated habitat; material: faeces | place: United Kingdom | collected 2010/2012 ... | reverse complement strand
CTGCATTTCATAATTATATGCAATCCTTCGTTCTGTATCGGTCAAATTAGTCTCATAATAATCTGAACTCTTATCAAAATACTTGGCATGAATATAATTTTCAGGATTGGAATGTGTTTTTGCTTCTGCGGCAAGCTTTGAATATTTTTCCGTTAATGCTCCCCTAAAAGCCTTACCTGTACTCATATATTCACTTGTTTTCGCATTAATCTGTGTCCCTGCATTATCAATTATTTTTTGATTTGTTTTTTGGGCTGAAGCTATATAGGATTTTAAGTCAATGCTTTTGTCAACATTTGTATTATGTGTTCTTCCGTTTGTATTTTTTACAAGCTTTTCCTTTCCTGATGCGCTTATCGTTAAAGTATCTCTTGTACCGCTGCAACCTGCATCTTGACTTCTTGTAGTTTTTCGTTGTTGCCCATACAGCGTATTAATGAATGACTGATTGGTATAAATTCGACTATTAAAAAAAATATTCATAATATCACCTATATCCTTAATATGACTTATATCATGTTCCATTCTTTTATAATTTCATCGGCACTATTCTTCTCATATTTTATACGTTCTGCACCAACTACGATTTTTTTGCACCAACTACGATTTGAGCACAAAAAAAGGACGAAACCGCCCTTTTTACGAATTCAGAAACAAATCTGCTACAAATTTGTTTCCATCCTGTTTTAATTGTAAATTCCCATCATACTTATCTATGCTCTGTTTCACATTTAAGAGTCCTATCCCCCTGCCTTTTCCCTTATCTGATACCGGCATACGTTTTTTCCATTTTACATTTCCACAACTGTTTTCTATATGAACTACCGTCATCTTATGATAGGCACTGATTTTAATAAAAATGTATTTTTCTCCGTCAACATTTGCAGCAGCTTCAATCGCATTGTCCAGCAGATTTCCGAAAATAGTTGTTATGTCTATCGGCTCTATGTAAGATAATTCTACATTGTCTATCTTAATGTCCGAATGTATCCCTTTCTCCTGCATGACAGCATTTTTATCTGTCAGCAGAATGTTCAATATCGGATTCTCTGTGTAAGACATAGGAATCAGTGGTGCCAGTGTACTTCTGATTGCCTCTGCATATTCGCCAGCCGTATGCTCCCTCTCTGTTCCATACAAATTCTCGATAGCCCTGATATGCTTATCCACATCATGTAATATCCGTATTGTCTGATTATATTTTTCAGTCTGTGCCAGATAATACTCATACTGCATTTTTGCCTGTTGCTCCAATGCCTTTACGCGGTTTTCATAGTGTTTCTTTTCGTCTGCCATTTTGACATAATACAAAAGATACAGGTCAGCTAAAACGATGCACCCCATATTTACCGCTGACAGATAGCTTTTCTGCCCATCCCTAAAATTCTGCACAATCACAAGCATATTGACCAGACTGTAAAAAAACATGATTCCATATATGATATATTGTTCTCTGGAACAGGCTGCTTCTGTCCTTTTTATCAATCTTTTTATCAATCTTTTTATCAAAACATAGTATAGGAAAATCAGCACTATCTTTGAAAATGCCACTTCCAGACAATATTGCATGACAACATCAATATTTAAAATTCCACCAATCTGCAAAAAACAGTGTAACAGAAGCACTCCCAGCGTTTCACATACAGACATACATAAAACCAGTACTTCACTCTCAGTAATTCTGCGGATTGGTCTGTCTGCATCTTCGTAATACAGAAAATATACCGTTACACCAACTCCAACAAACCATATCAGCAGATTCAATATTGCAAAGTTCAGCATATTTATGTAAAATGCAGTAATTCCCATCGCTATCTCTGCCGCTATATACAAAGTTCTATTGCTGTAACTTTTCTTATATCTTTCATTCATAAATTGAAAAAGAATTGTACAGATAATAAAACAGGAAAGTCCATTACATATCACAAGTAAAATCTTATCCATCTTCTATTCTCTCCTCTGGGTTTTCTGCAAAAATTTATTCATTTCTTCCCGAAAATCAGAGCTTCTTTTTTGTGCAAGGGACAGTTCTTTCCCATTGTCCAGATAAATATGAAATCCCTGTATCTTCTCAATATGTCTCACATTTATAAGACAGCCTCTGTGATTTACCGCAAAATCATATGGATGTAATTCTTCCACAAGATTTTCAAATGTACATTCACATTCATATCTGCAATCTTCCATAATAATTGCTGCTTTTCTGGATCTTTTTATGTACTCAAAATATAATATCTCGTTTAATTTCAAACAAACACAACCTGCTTTTGTTCCTGATTCATCTAGTATTTCAAATTCCTTTTCTATTTCCGGATATTTCTCCTGCCCCAGAATTTCCATAATCTGCGTTTTCATTTCTTCTTCATTGATCGGTTTACACAGAAAAGAAAACGCATGTACCTTATTAATCGCCTGTGCCATGTATTCTTCATAACTGGTGATGTATATAATTTTTATATCATGCTTTTTTTCTTTCAGCTTTCTTCCGAGCGTAATTCCGCCCAGTTCTTCCATGGAAATATCCAGTATTCCGATATCAATCTTGTCATTACTGTTCAGCAGCTCATTCGCCGACAGAAACGACCGTATCTGATACTGAACCTGATATTCTGAAAGAATCTTATCTAGCATCAGCGTCGCTTTGTCAAGATCTTCCTTATCATCATCACATATCACTACTTCTAACAATCCAATCTCCTCCCTGTAATAACTTTTGTTTTTCTATCATACCATATCGGCACTTTTTATAATTGCCGATATGGTATGATCATCAAAATTATTTTTACCTTTCCCCTCTGTCACGCTTCCTTGTGCTCTGTCTGCCATACGCTTTCGTTCCATGGTATTTCTTTCTGGCTTCCAGTTCCTCTAAGAATTCATCATATACACTCATCTTATAACGGATACTCTTCATTTTAGCCGCATCATATCCCATCCTGTTCTTATATGCTTCAAACTCCTGTGACGTGTCCTCTGTTGGCGGCGGAAGCTGTCTGACACGCTCCTGTATGGACATCTTCGTATAATCTGGTGGTATCTCCTGCTCTTCTTTATGGGAAGTCGGTTCTGTCTGTTCTTCTAATGCTATTCCCTGCCACTCCCGGTTAAATTCATCAAACGCAGCACCATAGAACACTTCCTCCTCGTCATCACGAATGTTCTCTTTCTCACAGAACCGGTCAAAGCCCTCATATACACTGATATCCCCTTCTGGCTTTTCATATTCCTTTTGAACACTCCCTGCTGTATCTATACCGACACTTTCCTTAACATCAGATATATCCCATTCCGCATAATCATCATATCTTCCGGATTCCTGCTCGATATCAGCCTTTATGCGTTCATACTCCAGTCTGCTTTTTTCCTTCTTTTTCAGATATTCAGTTATCCCTGCGACAGTAAATCTTGCACCAAGCCTGCTCCCTCTGACCGCCATCGGCTTTCCTTTTTTATCCGTCCTGTATTTCAGGGCATAGGATATGGTATTGCCCCGGAGCCAAACATCCATCAGATAATACACCTTCGCATAATCAATCACATCCTGCAAAGTCTTATTCTCCGGTCTGTTCATGGCATTTCGCAGAAGCACCTTTATTTCTTCCCGAAACGACAGCTTATCACGCTTTTTCATCTGATATTCTGCGAAGCTCTGGCGCTCCCTGTCTTTATCCTTTACATAATAGCTGTCACGATACGAATGAACCAGTCCACGCTTCCTGCACTGTTCCCCGAAATATCTGCACATTTCCTTCAGCTCTGCCGGTCCCCGTCTGAAGGACTTTCCATCTTTCACATTGCAGTTGCTCACCAGAAAATGCACATGTGTATGTGCTGTATCTGTATGCACTGCAAACAATACCTCATATCCTTTTGAACAGAAGAACTCCCTCGCAAAATCCTCTGCTATTTTATATGCCTGCTCATAGGTCAGTCTGTCATTATCCTCCGGGTGAAAGGATATCGAAAGCTTCTGTGCCAGTAGCTCCCGGATATCCTTTAACGTCACACCATCCACACGCTTTCCGTCATATACATCAAGAAGATAATTCAAAAAATCCGCATTTCCCTTATATCCGCTTGCTTCCTTTATCCTGTCAAATCTCTTTTTTAATGCTTCATCCCCTCGAATGTAGATAACCTCATCCCTTGCCCTGTTTGCCATAAAACGCCTCCATTCCGTCTGTATTACGCAAAAAAGCAGACACATGACATACACCACATATCTGCTTTCTGCATCCTGTTATTCTGTTTTTATATCCATACGGCTTCACATCTGCCGGATGATATAGCCCTTCACTGTGAACACACTCTCTTTCTTTGGCTGTGGCTCCACTTTTTTGTATGGATATAGCCATATCTGTAATTCCGGCTACATTCCGCCACATTATCATTGCCATATGCTGCCGCTTTTAAGCTGTACCGCAGCCATTGTTAAGAAATTCTCCGCAGGCAGAGCACATCATCCCATCTGTCAGCCTGCTGTAAAAAACACAGCAGACTTCCGAAAGACATTCTGCGCTTACCGCTCCGACTGTCTTTCCCACATCTCTTTTTTCTCCGGAAGAAATCTCTCTCCTGTGTTTCGATGTGGTTGGGATGATATAGGCAGGTAGTCTGCCAAGGGCATTGTCCTCATACACTTTTTTAAGAAGGATATCAAGCTCTGCATACCGCTTCTCCTGATGCTTTAACGCAGCCTTCAGCTTCTTCGCCTCACTCTGTTCCCGGATTTCTGATGCACTGCGGATGCTTTCGACAAATGCTCTCTCATCCATCCTTACACTTTTACACGCATACTGAATGGTTTCAAGCACAAGCTGGTCAATCACCTTTGCCTGTATATTGTGCGAACAGCAGACCTTTCCTGACTGGTCATGGCTGTTATTATAATTGCCGCAGTTATAACAGGCTGAAGTTGTTCTGACACTGCCATCCGGCAGTCCTCTCCAGTTTCTTCCGGCACGCTTTCCCTCATTACGATAATGCATCTTTCCACCTTTTCCTCAGTCAGTATCCTTGCAATCTGATATGGTCCGATTCCCTCAACTACCATCCGGAATATCCGTCATCTGTAAAATGCACCAAATTGGTATATCCATTACTCTTTGCATAGTCCTCCAGCATTTTCTTCTGGTTCACTATACTGTTGCTGTCTCCCGCAAGCTCATCGTCCCTTGAGAGCCGCTCATAAAGAGCAGTTATTCTGTTTTTCGATTTGTCAGTTGTCTGTCTGGTTCTGTTCATGCCGAACTCCCTTCCGGCAACTGACTCATTTGTGGTAGCTCTATCTTATCATAATCCGTTTTCTCTGTCAGCACCTCTCTTGAAATAATGTGGGAAATCTTGTCCGAAAAGGTATCTGTACTGTTTTCACTCGTTAATACCCTGATTTTGTACTATGTGATTGTCCGGTCATACTCCACTCTCCAATACGCTGAGCTGAATGGAAAAACAGACCGCAATGTGCGTGGTGTAAGGGAAACTGCCATAAAGCAGATAAGAAAGAAATATAAGACTGCTCTCGAAACAAGGCTGCTTCATCTGCCTTGGACACTTACATTGGACGAAAAATATTTTCTTGAAAACGGGGTAAGAACTAAAGACGAAAAGAATTCTGAAAAACAGTGACTATGCTGCCTGAAATATATAACAGGGTAATATGATACTTTTAATGTTTTGTCAAAAAAAATTGCGTTGAAATTTCAGAATGATAACCCTTGACCTATAATGTGTAATCGAATAGAATTGTTAATAGATTACAGTTTCTTTATATAGAAGTTATACGAATTGAATTTCAGACGATTGCTCTGATTCCAGTGAAATCAGATTGGAGGCTTTTCATGAAAAATCTATTTGAACATACCAGTTCCCCATGGATACGGTACAGCAGTTATGAATACCGCACTGCCGAAGATGGAACTTTGTATATTGTAGTATCTGCGGATGCCAAACCAGAAATGTATAACCCTATGAAAGATGCAGAATCACTTGTACTGGATGCTGTCAATATCGGTTTGCAGGTCATGCATAAAGCACCAGAAGATGAACTGAAAAGTATGGTTCTTCGTTTCATCAATTCCTACGGATTTTTAGGCTTTATGACTGCACTTCCGACAACTGCGGAATTTATCACCTATGAATCTGTATATCTTCCAAAAAACCATTTTATTAAAGAAGAATCTCTATCAACAGAAAGTTATCTCGATTATTTTTATCCGTTTGATAAGATGGATTTTCACAAAAAAGGGGTAGAATCAAGTTGGTCGGTATCCGACAAGGATGGCATTGCAATCGCACTTGCAACGGGAAAGAATCCACAGGCTGTTACGATGAGTTTTCAGAAAGAATATGCAGAACGCTATGACTGGCTGGTGAAAGAATTTTCCGACTGGGCATTTACCTTTACCACAAGTTTCTTATATTATATGGACTACGACAGTCTTGATGAACAGACAAAAAAACTGTATCGTCAGGGTATATCTGCATTTGGCGGAATATCCCCGACTTACCATATCTCATTAGCGGAAAATGCCCCGGTTATCGTATGGAACTTCCATTCCCTGCTCGTCATGATCCAGATGTGCTTTTCTTTTATGCTTACGGATTCTGACTGCGATATGAAGCTGTGTAAGCACTGTGGCAGGGCATTTATCGCAAGCCGTAAGGGAAATGAGTTCTGCTCTCCGAAATGCAAGAATCAGTATAATGTCTATAAGACAAGGGCTAAGAAAAATAAAACAGATGAATAATGAATAAATGACATATCTGGAGAAAATACTATGGACAATATGATTAGAATTGATAAAGATTATATCGAATGGCTGAAACATGTTAAAAAAAGATTTAAAAATACACAAATAAAAGCATCTATCAAGGTTAATGACGAGTTGCTTAGGTTCTACTGGTCAATCGGCAAGGATATCGTTAACATGCAGGCTGAAAGCAAATGGGGCGGTGCTTTTTTTGAAACTTTAAGTGAAGATTTAAAAAAGATGTTCCCAGGTGCAAAAGGATTTTCAACCACTAATTTGAGATACATGAAAAGATACTACAATTTATTTGGTGAAATTCTGCCCCAACTTGGGGCAGAATTACCGGAGGCTACAAATCTGCCTCAAGTTGGGGCAGAAATATATGCCATTCCATGGGGACATATAAAATTAATTGTTGATAAATGCAAAGATGAACCCGAAAAAGCAATGTTCTTCGTTGATGAAGTAATAAAGAATAACTGGTCAAGAGCTGTTCTTCTAAACTTCCTTGACACTAATCTATATGAACGCCAAGGCAAGGCAATAAGTAATTTTCAAACAACACTACCGGCTTACACCGGTGATTTAGCTCAGGAAATAACAAAAGATCCTTACAATTTTGATTTTATTGCTTTAAATCGTGACTATAACGAAAAAGAATTAAAAGATGCCCTGACCGAAAAGGTTATGAATCTTTTAATTGAAATGGGAAAAGGGTTCGCCTTTGTCGGTCGAGAATACCCTTTACCTATAGAAGGCACAGAGGAATATATTGATTTGTTATTCTACCACCTAAACCTACATTGTTATGTCGTAGTAGAGGTCAAAATAAAAGAATTCAAATCTCGTGATATTGGTCAGATAGGTACTTATATAAACATTGTTGACGATATTGTCAAAATGGATTCCGATGGAAAAACTATTGGCTTGATCATCTGCAAAGAAAAAAATAATGTATTAGCCAAATATGCTGTTAACAGTTCCAACAAACCAATAGCAATTTCAGCATACGAATTATCGGATTTCTTACCAGAAAATCTTGCAACATTACTGCCTTCAACGGATGAGCTGGAATCTCGATTACTGCTAGATGAAGCAGTCAATGAGAATGATAATAACAACCAATAGCTCCATTCTCGTATATATGGTAAGACAAAGCAGGAACCATGACGATTCCTGCTTTATTCTTATCTATAAATCAGATCATGCAACACTACTTCCTCTGCTCTGCTCCGGATGTTATTCATCTTCCGCACCCATCCGAGCTGATCTACTGACTTCAAGTGCTCCGTCACACCTTCACGCTCAGCCATTCTTACCGTAAGCATATCCATCATGTCATTGCATTCCCAATGATATGTTAACTCCATACGCTGCTCCTTCCTTTGTGCTAAATGTTTACTGGTCCTATGATAAGAGCTCTCTTCTGTGTCTTTCACTATCTGAACATCCAATTCATTCAGTTCAAAGGAATTACTGTTATAGATGACAATACCGCTTTCAAACTTATCAGGTTTTACCTGTAAACCATAATATTTATTTTTTTTCATCATACATTTGCTTATTTAATAAATCCAACCTGCTTGCTGATAATTTCTATCTGCTCATCCTTTTTCTGATTGTACTCTACTTTCTTCTCTTCAAAATAGTTTCTTCCATAAGAATCAATAGATACGATCAGAGGGCCGAACTCTTTTACATGACAATGCCATAAAGTCTCCGGCATTCCCAGATCTTTCCACTGTGCCTCTACAATCTCTTCTACGTCAACAGCCGCTACTACAGCATTTCCGGCTGGAAATACACAATGAATCGCGCCGAAATCTTTACAGGCTCTTTCCGTATTTTCTTTCATTCCACCCTTGCCGACGATGACGCGGACACCAGTAGTCTCTACGAATTCGTATTCAAACTTTTCCATTCTCATAGAGGTAGTCGGACCTACAGAAACCATCTCGTACTTCTCATCTCCCAAAGGACGGATGATAGGACCTGCATGCAGGATTGCTGCATTTCTGACATCTACAGGAATCTCTCTTCCTTCCTCTACAACACGACGATGTGCTACGTCACGACAGGTTGTGATATCTCCTGTCAGATATACAATATCACCAATATGAATATCTTTCAAATCCTCTGCGGATATTGGTGTTACCAGAATTTTCTTACCATCTTTTACTTCTACTGCCATTATGATTCTCTCCCTTCTGTATCAGTTCTCTTCCTTGTATTCAAAACCAGTATGTGTATCTACTGTAAAGTTCAGATCTTTATCAAATACGATATGTCCTCTTCTGTGACTCCAGCATCCTACGTTTACGGCTACACCAATTGCAGACGGATGACGGGCTGTGTTCTCGATATTAACGCCCATAACAGAATAGTGACCACCCATACCCTGAGGTCCCAGACCAATCGCATTGATACCGTCTTCCAGTAACTGTTCCATTTTTGCTGCATTTGCATTGTCATTGTGAGAGCCTACAGGTCTCATCAGCGCTTTCTTGGAATTTAATGCTGCTGTCTCAACAGAAGTACCAACACCCACACCTACTAACAATGGAGGACAGGCATTCAGACCATAAGAAGTCATTCTGTCCAGTACAAACTTGGTCACACCTTCATATCCTTCACCGGGCATCAGAACAGTAGCATTGCCGGGAAGTGTACAACCGCCACCAGCCATATAAGTATAAATCTCGCACTGGTCAGAGTTGGGAACAATATCCCACCATACAGTAGGAGTTCCTTTTCCTACATTTTTACCAGTATTGTACTCATCAAAAGTCTCTACAGAATTATGACGTAGAGGAGTAGCAAAAGTAGCCTGTACTACAGCCTCTTTTAATAACACCTCCAGATCATCAATCAGAGGGAACTTCGTACCACATTTTACCTAGAACTGCAATACACCTGTATCCTGACAGGAAGGACGATTCAGTTTCAGAGCCAGCTCCTGATTGCGGAACATGGTATCATAGATAACCTTGGTCATTGGTGTATCTTCCTTATCTCTCAGTTCCTGTAATTTTGCAATAACATCATCCGGCAGTTTCTTAGCCGTAAATCCTACGAACTGTGCCATAATATCGGTCAGTTTCTTTACTTGTGTTTCATTTGACATATTTTTATCCTCCAAATTCTTTTTTTATAATGGTACTACCATGCTTTTACGGATAGAATGGAAAAGCAATCGGTAATATAATCATGCTGATAACTGTTGCAATAACGATCAGTGGCATTCCTGACTTTACGTAATGCATAAATTTGTAATTGCCGGCTCCGACCACCATTGTGTTGGCAGGCATACCAATAGGTGTTGCGTATGCGCAGGAACCTCCGATAACACACGCCATCAGAACCGCTCTTGGGTCTGCTCCCATTCCCTGTGCTATAGAGACACAGATAGGTGCCATCAGTGCTGTTGTTGCTGTATTGGACATGAAATTCGTCATGATACAGCACAGAATGAATACTACAAAGGTAAATAATATCGGAGAAGGATTTGCTCCCAATGCTCCTATCACCTTATCCGCGATCAATTCACCGGCTCCTGTGACCTCCAGTGCCTTTGCCATCGAAAGCGTACCGCCGAACAGAAAAATTGTCTTGAGATCAATGGATTTGAGAGCATCTTTTTCCGAAATAACACCGGTAAGAATCAGCAAAACTGCACCGATACAACCTGTAATGCAAAGCTTTACGCCTATCTCTTCTTCAAATATCATGCCGACCAGAGTAACAATCAGGATTACCAGAGACAATACCTTCTTCCACTTGGGAACTCCACTGAAATCCTGTGATTCGTCAAAAATGGAATCTCCTGTATCCACTGTATCATGATCCGGCAGAATCTTAAAACCAATCGTAGCATAGAACAAAATGCCAACAAGCAGAATCGGTAAACCTACAATCGCATACTCAAAGAAACCGAATTTCAATCCCAATGGCTCCAGGGCAGATTGTGCAATCATATTGCCCGGTGCACCAATCAGGGACAGATTACCTCCCATTGCCGCTGCAAATACCAAAGGCATTAAAAGTCTTGATCTCTTATATCCTGATTTTGCTGCAATTCCTATTACTACTGGAATCAGGACTGCTGCTGTACCGGTATTGGACAGGAATCCACTCATAGCTCCCACGATCACCATAATGGCTACAATCAGTCCACGCTCCGTCTTGGCAAATTTCGTTACCAGACTTCCTATCTCATTAGCCATCCCTGTCTCGAACAGGGCTCCTCCTACAATGAACATGGCTACAAACAAAATCACGTTGCTGTTGATAAAACCATTAAATGCGTCACTTACACTCAACACGCCGGTAATCACAAGACCAATACAGACCATCATGGCTGTCAGACCAAGTGGAATCTTCTCTGTGACAAACATGACTATGGCAAATGCCAGAAAAATTAATGTAATGACTGCGGGACTCATAAAAAACCTCCTTCTCTGTTATTTCTTTGTGACTACAGCATATCTCATTTCCAGCATAATGTACATTTCATATACTTGACGTCAGCATAGGTTTTACCTATACTATAATTACAGAATAACTTGCTAAATATTGGAGGCTTTTCTATGACACTGACACAATTGGAATACTTTTGTATGGTATGCCGCTACCGTAGCATTACAAGGGCTGCTGATGCGCTCTTTGTCTCACAGCCAACCATATCCACATCCATCCGTGATTTGGAAAAGGAATTTCACTTAAAGCTTTCTAATCATGGAAAAAACAGGATTTCCCTCACCAAAGATGGGGAATCCTTCTACCAGAAAGCAGAATATATCCTGAAACAGACGCAGGAGCTATACAACGATTTTTCAAACAGTGAGGAAAACCGTCGTCCATTGCGTATTGGTATTCCTCCTATGATCAGTACCGTGTTTTTTCCAAGAGTTACAGATCAGTTCCCAATGTCATTTAGTTAGTGATAAAGTAGGAAACTTTCACGGAAATAAAGCATT
>ERZ825896.4011-NODE-4011-length-11734-cov-4.055655_pt1 | contig 11734 bp, 12 predicted proteins | sample MGYA00519858_ERZ825896 | MGnify/ENA primary metagenome ERZ825896 (study PRJEB31778, sample SAMEA3449214) | human gut metagenome | biome: human gut; feature: human-associated habitat; material: faeces | place: United Kingdom | collected 2010/2012 ... | reverse complement strand
CGCGCCGCCAGCGTTCGTCCTGAGCCAGGATCAAACTCTTTATAAATGGTATTTAATCGCCATTTAAAAGCGTTAAATCTCTGTAATCACTCAGACACAATCGCTTGCGTCCTGTATGAATTACTTGTAAATTTGGAATTGTTTATCGTGGGTTTCCAAACCCACGTTCAAGGTTCCACAAGTTTCAGTTTTGTTCAATTTTCAAGGTCCTGCTGTGCTGTCACTTGTTTCGTAACAGCTTGTATATTATATCTCATAAAAGTTCTTTTGTCAAGAACTTTTTTCGATATTTTTTGAAGCCTTTCGGCTTCAAAATCGCCATACAAGCCGTAGTTACAAGCTTTAGCGGCTGTCCCCCTCGCGAGACAGCTTGATTATTATAGCAAGGAGTATGACCTTTGTCAAGCACTTTTTTCGGTTTTTTTGACAAAGTTTTTATTGTACTTTTTGACAAGGTGTATATTGTGGGGATTGGGTGGGATTGGCACCATTTGTAGGGATAAGGGGTGGTAACGCAAGCCCCCCTCGCAGAGAGGCAGCCAATCAATAGCGGCTCTTGCAATTTCTTCTTTATTATAATAGTATATAAGCATCACCTGTAGAAAGAGGGACCCGAATGATCCTGGCATTAAATATCGGCAACTCCAACATTACCTTTGGCAGTTATACGCCGGATGGTAAGCTGGTGTTTTCCTCACGGCTGTTTGCGGATACCGCGTTGAGCAGCGATGAGCTTCTATATAAAATGGTAAACATGCTGGCCTTGTACGGCGCGGAACCGCAGGAGATCACCGCCATCATCTTTTCCAGCGTGGTGCCCGCGCTGACGCCCCGCATCCGGGAGGCTCTGCGCAAGATGTGCGAGGCCCCGGTCATGGAAGTAGGGCCCGGTCTGAAAAGCGGTGTGCGTATCCGCATGGACAACCCGGCCCAGTTGGGCGGCGAACTGCTCTGCGCGGTGGTCGGCGCGCTGCGCCGGGCCGAGCCGCCGCTGGTGGTCGTCAACTTCGATACCGCTACTACCCTGTTGGCCGTGGACGACACCGGCGCCCTGGTGGGCGGCGCTATCCTTCCAGGGCCGCAGTGCTCGCTGGCATCACTGGTAAAAAATACCGCCCAGCTGCCCCAGGTGGAGTTGGAAGCCAAGCCCCGCCGCCTGCTGGGCACAAACACCGCCGATTGCCTGCACAGCGGCATCGTGCACGGGACCTCGGCCATGCTGGACGGTATGGTAGCACAGTTCCGCGCCGCGCTGCATGCCGACGCCGCCCCTGTGATTGCCACCGGTACGCTGCCCTCCAGCGTTCGCGATTGCTGCGTGACCGAGATCACCTACCGGGAAACGCTCATCTTGGACGGCCTGTTTGCCATCTGGCAGCGCAATACCCGCCGGTAAGCACCCCACAAACCAAACAAACACCGCCGCCTGACTAACAGGCGGCGTCTTTATTTTTGTTGCAATATATGCTATACTGTAATCTGTAATATTATGTAGTATAGAAAGGTCTTATCTATTTCCATGCAAAAACTGAAAAATTTCAATTGGAAGAATTTCTTCCTGCAGGGGGTCCTGCCCTTTGCACTGGCCATCACTGCCGCATTTATTGCGCGGTATCAGCTGGAACTGTCCGACGGCGTTACGCCGGACTTTCTGGCCATGCAGTGGCCGCTGTACGCCCCGCTGAACGCCCTGACCGCCTTCTGCCTGACACTGGTGTTATTTGCCATCCTGGGCAAGTGGAGCCGCGCCACCGGCATCTCCGGTGCACTGTTCACCGTGATCGCACTCATCAACTACTATACCCGCGATCTGCACGGCTCGGCCCTGATGCCCCAGGACATCCTGAACCTGGGCACCGCCGCCGAGGTCATGGGCAGCTACACACTGCAAATTACCGCCACCGTGCGCACCATCATTCTGTGGTATCTGCCGGTGCTGGCGATTGCTTTTGTGCAGGGGCAGCTGGTCAAGGACTGCCCCAAGCGCGCCAGCTGGCGCGCCCGCGGTGTACGGGTACTGGGTTGTGCCGCCAGTGTGTTCTGCGTACTCTTTTTCGGCTACTTTGGGCCGGTTTCGGTCAAGCCCAAAACCACCTACGGTTGGGCCTGGCAGAATACCTATTATAAGTACGGCTACCTGGCCGGTACCATCGAGGCCGCCAGCCTGATGGCCGACCCCATCATTGAGCCGGAGAACTACAGCGATGATGCCGCCGTCACCGCGGCCGCCATGGCCGAGGACTTTCCCTCCGCCACGGCAGAATCCGCCAGCACCGACTACCCTGACATCATTTTGGTGCTGTCCGAGAGCTTCTACGACTTTGACCTCGTGACCGATTTGCAGGCCGACACTGAGGTCATGCCCGTTACCAAGAACCTGCCCAACGCTGTGTACGGCCACACCATCAGCCCCCACGTAGGCGGCGGCACCAATTCCAGCGAGTACGAGATGCTGTCCAGCAACTCGCTGATGCTGATGCCCTCCATTACCCCCTTCAACTGGCTGAACCTGCACAACGCCAACAGCCTGGTCAGCTACCTGAAGGACCTGGGCTACAGCACGCTGGCTGCCCACCCCTACACAAACTCCAACTACCGCCGCGACTCTGCCTGGCTGGCACTGGGCTTCGACGAGACCCACTTCCAATACGACTTCCCCACCAAGGAGTACTACGGCAACCGCCCGTATCAAACCGACTCGGCCTCTTACCGCGACTTCGAAAAGCTGTACGAGGCCATGCCCGAGGACAAGCCGCGGTTCGGCTTCCTTGTGTCTATCCAGAGCCACGGCGACTACACAATGAACGATGCTTCGCTGGATATTGTACACGCCGCCACTGACTACGGCGAGTACGACGAACTGATGGACGAATACCTGAGCTGCATCCACATGAGCGACGCCGCCGTGCAGGAACTGTGCGACTACTTTACCAAACAGTACGAGGAGACCGGCCGCAAGGTAGTGCTGGCGTTTGCCGGCGACCACGCCCCCAGTTTTGTGGACCACGTGGCTGACAAGACCCGCGCCGAGGGCAACGACCTGCAAATTCTGGAGCGCAGCACGCCGTTCTTCATTTGGGCCAATTACCCGCTGGAGAACATCGACGCCGCCACCAGCACTGCCGACTCGCTGAACCGTATGGACATGGTGATGCTGGCCCCCACGATTGCCCAGCAGGCCGGTCTGCCGCTGACGGGCTACTACAAATACCTGCTGGCCATGAAGCAGCAGACCCCCGTGGTGACCGCCGCCAACGACTACATGAAGGTGGACGGCACCACCGGCACCTACGGCGAGGACGAAAGCCTGGACGCCTGGGTGAAGGGGTATCTGGCACTGGAATATAACAATATTGGCGCCCACGCCAAGCGTGTGCAGTCGATTTTTGGGCAGTAATTCCTGCCCAGGATGTGAAAAATACAAGGAGGCACCGCTATGCTGCTGCGACGCCGGAAATATGAAAGCCGCCGTGGTTTTACCCTGGTGGAGCTAGTCGTTGTTCTGGTTATCCTGGCCATTTTAGCCAGTGTGGCCGTGCCGGCCTTTTCCCGCCAGCTGGAGACCGGACGGGAGAGAAAAGCCGTCACTGAGGCGCAGGCCTGCGTGACGGCCGCCACCGGGCTGGGCGCACAGAAGTATACCGAAGCGCGGACGGCTTACATCCAGGACAGCAGTAAAAAAATCGATACCACGCTGGCCGCATGGGCCGGTGAGGTCCGGGACGAGCGCCCCACCGTTACGGGCACGCTGGCCCAGCGCGAAGGCACCGGTGAATACCTGCTGACCCCGCAGAACACGCCCGACGGTACTGCCGCCGGTGCAGCCGAAGTCAAGGCAGCCGCCGGTGTGGACGGCACGGTGCTGAACTTCTGGTGCAACACCAACGGACAGATCGTGTACCTTTTATATAGGAGTGCCGATGATATTCTGGTGGCGTATGCGAACGATGCGAACTCCGGGGACAACGGCATTGTGATCCCGACGGCGAATGTGCCGACGCAGGCACCCACACCGACGAAAACGCCGACAGAAACGGAAACGCCGTAGCCGACGCCGACGGCTACACCCGAACCAGTAGATTCTCCCGGGCAAATCAAAATCTACTGTTACGACGATGACGGCAATCGTCTGGGCGATGTGCAGTTATTTTTGAAGTGCTACGGTTACAACAATGAGAATGGCCCCAGAACTTCTTCCTGGAGCAGCAGCGATTACAATGCCCGCGGCTTTGATATTGGCGGCTAGACAACAACAGATACAAACCTTCAAACCGGAATTTCTTATTATATTGTATTGTTGAAACAAGTATCCCGCAATATTACCAACATGTCCTAACCTGTGGTTTTATAATCAATCAAACTTCTGATGGTGGTTATTCGCTTAGTCCTAACCAAAAACTGGACAATGGCTGCGGACGTGTTGAGCTTGATGATTCTGACCCGCATCAGCCTGTAATAAATATTTATCACAAGCCTTTACAGATACTGACGATTCACCGTGAAACAGCCGATGGAACGCCCGTGGCTAACGCTGTCTTTACTATTGCCAGTCAGTGGGACAGCAACACTCCCCTTCTCATCTGCAAAACAGATGCAAATGGAGATGCTGCCGTTCCCCTGGAGCACACCATTGCCGATAATAATCAGCACTGGTATGCTCCCCGATTCCAAAGCCTGAACATTATTTTCTGACAGGGGCTGTTCCCGCTGGCACTTCTGCTGCTCCAGAAGTCAAGTTTAATATGAAATGGTCCGGTTCTTCGGAATCCTTCTTGATTTCTCCTAGTGATTCTTCCATCCCTGCCAATGTAACCTTCTCCGGCACTACAATCACAATTTCCGGTTGATTGCTACCCAAACAAAAAGTCCCTATACCGTTTGCAATGAAGTGCCCCCAAAAAGTTAGACAATAATTTGAAGCAAAAATTGTTCAAGCAGCCGAAAGGGCTTGCTGTCTGTGAATTGCAGGCGGCAAGCCCTTTAGCTTTGCCTTGATTCTGCGGTTGTTGTAGTAATCCAGATATTCGACGAGTTCCTGTTTGAAGTGCTCCATGGACTGAAATTTTTCCAGATATATAAGCAGATTGATATATGCCTACCGGCTGGCATCTCTTGTCAGCCCCTGCATAGTCCGCAGAGAAGTATCCTGTGTAATATATAAAGTAATCTTCTTGTTTGTACAAAGTTTTTCCAACGGGTGCAGAAATAATGCCGCGCTTTCCATAATCTGTCCCCCCATGCAGAGCGTGTCCGGACAGAATGCTTCGATCTGCGGCTGCAATGCATCGCACAGCTGTTCACCAAAGCACCGGAAACAGGCTTTGGCCCGTTCGTCCCCGGCGGCGATGCGTTCAGCAAGCGCACGACCATCCAGCGGCACACCCAGCATCTCGCCGGACAGCTTTTCCAGCCCCCGCCGGGAAATATAGTCGTCTACGCAGCTGTCCCGAAACGGTGCATTATAAAAATATCCGTTTGGCGGCACACCGGGTGTACCTTCTTCAGCCAGAAATCCGTTCACCCCAAATGCACTGCCGCAGCCGGTTCCCACTGCTACAAACAGAGCTCGCCCGGCTTGCGTCGCCTGACCAAAGGTCATTTCCCCCAACGCAAAGGCCGCTGCATCATTGATAAATTGAATCCTTTGCTCCGGCAAGCCGCTGATTTCGGAGAATGCTCGGCGCAGATTGCAGCCGTACAGTGCATCGTATTTGTCCAGTCCTTGTAAAAGGCAGATGCCGTTTTTATAGTCAAACGGTCCCGGAAACGCAAGATCAATTTCAATGGGAACAGCATTTTCCGGGCAGATACTGCTAAAAATCCAACCAAAGTTTTCAAGCAACGTTTGCCTGTCCGCGCCGGCCATTGCCGGGAAATGGCGGACAGGTGCCAGAAAATTTCCTCTTTTATCCAGAGGTGCAGCCTTGATTTCCGTACCGCCCACATCCAGACACAGATACACTTCCTGCATTTTATCTCCCCCGGTTGATTTCAATATTAAAACTGCTCCGGCTTGCCGGATAATAACTTTCGCTGTATTCCACCGCAATACCGTTCTGGCTATAGCCGGTCGAGACAATATAGACTGTCGGTTCAAAAGGCGACAGTTTAAGCTCTGCCGCGACCTCTGCCGGGGGCATACGCACATCCAGTCGCTGAGAGGTTCGCATGACGGTCAGCCCACGGCTGTCCAGCATTTCGTAAAAGGATGCATCCGTAAAGTTTTGTTCATCCATTTCCGGGAAAAGGCGTACCGGTACATACACCGTTGTGTACACAATGGGGCAGCCGTTATACATGCCTTCCAGCCAGCGCAGCCGAACCATCCGAGTCACGCGTTCCCCCTCGGCAAGACCCAGTGCCTTGGCGGCAAGCTTGCCCGGTTTTTCTTTTTGCAGCGCCAGCACGCTGGTGTGCAGGTGGTTGTGCCGTTCCCGGCTTTCTTCCTGATAGCCGATCACGAACCGCGTGGATTCGTGCTGTATTTTTGGTTCTGTCACATAGGTGCCGCTTCCCTTGACCCTTGTCAGGCGTCCTTCCTGTTCAAGCAGGTTCAGCGCCTGACGAACCGTGGGGCGGCTTACCCCCATAGAAACAGACAGCTCGTTTTCTGTGGGAATGCGGGTGTTCGGCGGGTATTCCCCATTCTGTATCCGATTCCTTAACTGCTGTACAATCTGAAGATATCGCGGCTGCGACATACTATATCTAACCTCCCTGCTGATGTGCTGTTTCCGGCGTTCTCCGCGCAAAATATTGTCACAGCGCAGATTTATACCACACAGAACTTCTGAATCAAGTATACCATGCAGACGGCAACTTGTAAAGATGTAATTACTAATTTTAATTTTATTCAGAAATGTATTGACATTTGTCCCGCTTCCGTGTATGTTGATTATATCGTACAAAATATCCGAAAGCAGGTGCCTTTTATGCCGAATCCCTCTACTTACCCTTACCGGCGCTTCCCCACCATACAGGTCGGTGCCGCCGACCATGCTGCACGGGGAACCGATGCCGTAAAACAGGAACTGCACGCCCTGTGTGCAGGCAGCAGCAAAACCGTTGTGACGGTTGAATGCTACCCCGGTACCGATCAAGCGGAGATCCTTGCGCTGTTCCCGCACGCTGAACTTATCATTCATGCAGATGATCTGGCAATCCAACCCGCTGAGCTGGATGCAAAAATCGAACACGAACTGACGGACGACCCTGTGTTCGGCATCATGACCACCTGGCAGATGAAAAATTTTTACCCGGAAGAAGCACTGTGTGCCGCCCGGGGAAAAATTGATGCCGTAACGGATGGTCTGGTACTGGTTTACGGTGTCGGTGCCTCTCTTGTGGAACGTGCAGACATCACCATCTATGCGGACATTACGCGGTGGGAAATTCAGCTCCGTTTCCGCAAAGGGCAGGACAACTGGCATACAGCCATGCATGACCTGCCGCAGCGCGCAAAATATAAGCGCGGCTATTTTGCCGAATGGCGCTGGGGCGACCGGATCAAGGACAAACTGCTGCCGGTTTTTGACTATTATCTCGATACCACATCAGCCGGCAACCCTGCCATTGTGCCGGGTACCGCTTACCGTGATGCACTATCCAAAGCTGCGGCGCAGCCGTTCCGCATGGTGCCTTACTTTGACCCGGGCGTTTGGGGCGGCGACTGGATGAAAACGCATTTTGACCTGCCCGAAAACGGCAGCAACTATGCTTGGAGCTTTGACGGCGTTCCGGAGGAAAACAGCCTGCTGCTGGATTTCGGTTCCTGTGTTGTGGAAACACCGGCGCTCAACCTTGTCTATGCGCACCCGCGTGAGCTTCTGGGTGACTGTGTTCATGCCCGCTTCGGCAAGGAATTTCCCATTCGTTTTGATATGCTGGACACCATGCACGGGCAGAACCTTTCGCTTCAGGTTCACCCCCTGACCGAATACATTCAGAGCCATTTCCATATGCACTATACACAGGATGAGAGCTACTATCTTCTGGATGCTGCCGGCGAAGCCCCTTGCGTCTATCTGGGCATTAAAGCCGGTACAAAGCCGGAAGAAATGATCGACGCCCTGCAGACGGCCCAGAACGGCGGCAAGCCTTTCCCGGCAGAAAAATTTGTCAACAAGATTCCCGTCAAGAAGCATGACCATGTGCTGATTCCGGCCGGCACTGTGCATTGTTCCGGTGCAGATACCATGGTGCTGGAAATCAGCGCTACACCCTATATTTTCACATTCAAGCTGTGGGACTGGGGTCGTGTTGACCTTGACGGCAAACCGCGCCCCATCCACCTTGAACATGGTGCAGCCAACATCCAATGGTACCGTAATACCGAATGGGTTCACAGAAACCTTGTCAACGCAGTGGCAGAAGTTTATACCGGCGAAAACGGAACGGTTGTGCGCACCGGTCTGCATGAACGGGAGTTTCTGGACACATTCCGCTTTACAACATCTTCTACCCTGCCGGTACATCGCAACGTCAGTGTGCATATGCTGAACCTGGTTGATGGTACGCGGGCGGTTCTGCGCAGCAAAAGCGATGCGTTCCCTCCTCTGGAGCTGCACTATGCCGAAACCTGTATTGTTCCTCAGGCAGCCGGCGATTATGAAATTTCCAGCCCGGACGGCAGCGAGGTCAAGGTCATTCTTGCCTGTGTTCGCAACTGAGTTATCCTATATGCTGCTGGCTGCCAATCAGGACAGCGGCTGCATCACCTGCTTCCGCCGGGATGAAAAGACGGGACGTCTGAAACCGGAAAAAGCGGGAATCTCCTGCCCTGTACCGGTATGCATTGTGGCACATCCGGTGTAGAATCGCCGGCATTTTATCAATCTCAAAAGTCTGTGGCTTTCCCCCGAAAACCGCAAATCAAATATTAGGAGGTATTTATCATGGCACATTCCATCAAGACGGTCTATGTTGTCCATCATTCCCACACGGACATAGGCTACACGGATCTGCAGGAACGCGTTATTGCAATTCAGGTCAACTATATAGACCAGCTGCGCCGTAAAATTGGCAGAGGCTTTTACATACAGGCCGGTGGCTGCCGCCGATTGCTCCGAGTATGTCTGGTGCAGGATTTCAGCCTGCTCCTGCTCGTCTGCCGGGATAGGCTCATAATCGGTGGAGAGATAGCTTAAAAGCTCTACATCATCCGGCAGTATGATTTCGGATACCGCACCGTCTGCCGGGTATTCGACCTGCGCCAGCAGTGGAACAATGGCATAGTCTGTGCCGGGGGTTTTGCCGATTGAGACCGTGTTCTCATCTGCGTTCAGCGCATCGGCATCCATATGGGCATCTACGCCGTCATACAGGTCGGAAACCCACGCGGAGATACCGATTTTTGTCTCGCCGGTTGCCACGGGCAGACCCATGCTGCCAAGGTAACTGCCGGTAGGCGCGTCCGGCAGATCGTCGTACAGATTTTCAGTGATCTGCGAAAGATTCGGTGTCGGGACATTAGCTTCAGCGGTTTCCGGTGTGGCCGCTGAAGCTGTCTCCGGCGTGGCAGGGGCATCCTCTGCAAAGGCGGGCAGCGCTGCGCCAACATTGGTAAACGTCAGTGCGCCCGCCAGCAGCAGCGACAATCCCTGCTTTATTCTGTGTTTGTTTTTCATACTGGTTCTCCTTTTGTTGCAAAAGAAAAAGCCCGCTGCGGGGTGCAGCGGGCAGGGTTACCGTTCGGGAGCGTGTTTCTTGGGACAGGGCGCGGCTCTGGCCTTGTAGGCTTTGCGGTATTTTTCGTCAGCATCATAGAACTGCTGCGGAGAGATGCCCGCATCCAGACACCCCTGCATGACAACCGCATTGTAACGGCTGCTGACCGGGAGCAACTGGTCGCGGTACGGTGCATTCATTGTGTAAACCATGATTTCATGCGGCGTGCCGTCTGCATCCGTGACCGTCACGGTCTCCCTGTCATAGAATGTCGGGTAGCCCTCGTAGCAGTCAAGCTGTGATTCGTCATGGTCGGTGACAGACCAGATCAGTCCTTCAACGCTTGCACCCTCTTTGGGCAAAATCGTCAGGTAGCCGCGCCGGAACGCCAGCTCATAGCCATCCAGCTTGGCAGTGCCTACCACTGTCGCTTCGGGGCAGCGGTAGGCCATCTGTTCAAAATTCAGATTGGAGCCGTAGGCAAAGTATTCTTTTCGAGACATTGGGTTTCTCCTTATCTGACCTCATCTGTATGAAGCCGTGGTTGATTGCTGGGATACAGCGACTTGTCGTGCCGCCACGCCTTATCACCGGGCAGGTTCTTCAACAGGTGCATCCGAACATTTTTGTACTCAGGACCAATCAGCCCCAGCCGCAGCAGAAAGGTGCGGAAGGTGAACGCTGGGTTATCCCCGATGGGCGTTTTCCGGAACTGCGTGTATTTCTGGTTGATGCCCTGCGCAGAGATCGCCATAGCCAGAACAATATTGGCTTTGACCTCGCCTGCATGCAGCGTGGAGTTGAACAACCGCCATTCGACCGTGCCGTGATAAAACACAGAGTGTAAATTACAGGCATGATACCGAGATTGGTCGTAGTGATAGTCACTTCCGTCACGCCCGCGGTACCAGCGGTCTTTCAGCATATCCATGCTGGCTCCAGCAGGCAGCTTGCGGATTTCTTCCAGAATCGGCTCATCCACCGGCTGGCAGTAGCTGGCGATTCGACTGGGGTTTACTTTCAAGGCTGCAAACAAAATGTCCTCCTTGGAATACATTGTGCATCTACCTCCATTTCGGTGCCATCTGGTTCGCCGGAGTCGACATCAGCGTTTTCCTCAGCAGCTTGCTCGGTCGTAATTCTTTCGTAGTCCTTTTCCGCTTCATCCAATTCTCTTTCAATGAGATGTACCAGAAACTCTTTCTGGCTCAGTTTGCGGTGATAGATTTGCTCGTACCTTGCAAGAAAGGTTTTGATGCGCTGGAGAAGTTCCTCGGATACCTGAAATGCCAATGTGCGTGTTGCCATGTTGCTGACTCCCTTCGGTTTCTCAAAAAATGTGGTTATGGCTTGCTCGATGAATTGCGATGTGGTGATGCCCTGTCGTTCCAGTTCTTCACGGATTTTCTGGTGCAGGTCATCCGGGATGGTTACGGTCAATTTGCTCATAGGTGCGCTCCTTTCTGTGTTTGCAAAGCAAGCATACCACAGCGGCAGAAGCAAAGCTATTCACAAGAACCAACAACAATTCATTGAATTTTGCTATCATAGCAGCCATAACCAACAAAAACTTAGCGCATGGGAACCACCCCCTCTAAAGTGTAGATAAGAAATTGAGCGCGGAATCCGGAATTGCATCGTCCAGCGGCAGACTTGGAACAGCGTTGGTTATGTTGACTGCCTGCAATTCCTCCCGCACCACCTTACGGATGCTTTTCTCCAGCCTATCTGTCTGCTCCGTCGCAAGAATGGCTTGTACCAGAAACTCTTTGCGTTTGGCTGACGGCACTTGCTGCAGCAACGCCCATGCACGGCGGTGCTGCGGGTCGCTAAGGTTCGGACGGAAAACGTACTGTGGGCGTTTCATGCCTCGCCTTTACGGCGCGACACGGCGGCCAACGCGCGCTCGAATCCGATCGCGTTCACCTTGTCGTCCAGCAGGAAAATCGTCTTACAAAGGCCGTCTTTGGGGCTGAGGTGGCGGCTCACCACCGATGCGCCGCCGCCCAGCAGCACGGCGGGGATGGCGTGCAAATCGAATCCCGCTTCCATCGTGGCAGACAGAAGA
>ERZ825896.4010-NODE-4010-length-11735-cov-21.073716_pt1 | contig 11735 bp, 8 predicted proteins | sample MGYA00519858_ERZ825896 | MGnify/ENA primary metagenome ERZ825896 (study PRJEB31778, sample SAMEA3449214) | human gut metagenome | biome: human gut; feature: human-associated habitat; material: faeces | place: United Kingdom | collected 2010/2012 ... | reverse complement strand
ATCCGGTATTCCCGATTATTTTGTACGCACTGGAATGGATTAGATAAAAGCGGTGGTCAGGTAGATGCTTTAGACAGTGCGGAATACAGTGGTAGTCTGATTATGTTATTGAATGAGGGCGTTGGTTTTGTGAAAAGAAATATGAAAGTGCTCTGGAAAAAGACTGCAAATTCCCGGATTGAGATGCCGGACTTTTGTGAGCGAAGCGTTTTTGAAAGCCTTGTAAATGGTCTTATTCATCGGGATTATCTGGTCAATGGGAGCGAGGTTCATATAGATATTTTTGATGATCGTCTTGTGATCTATTCTCCAGGTGGGATGCCAGATGGAACTAAAATACAAGAGAGGAACATCGATACGATTCCTTCCACAAGGAGAAACCCGGTGTTGGCAGACATTTTTGGAAGGTTAGGATATATGGAGCGCCAGGGGAGCGGACTGAACAAAATCCGGGAGGCATACGAAAATGCTGCAAATTATGAGCCGGGGATGGAACCAGAATTTTATTCAGACAGAGTAATGTTCATGGTAACATTGAAGAATTTGAATTATAAAAATAAAGCTCTCAAAGACGAGGCTTTAAATAGGGCTTTAAATGAAAACGAGGAAAAAGTATTAAAACTCATACAAAAGAATCCACAGATTACACAGAATGAAATAAAAGAGCAGTTACAGATTGCAAGGAGCCATGTTCAGAAAATCATGAAATCACTGGTTGAGCGGGGAATGCTTGAGCGTATTGGTTCAAAAAAGACAGGATACTGGAAAGTAAAATAAGTCCAAATTTGTTACATTTTTAAATTCAAAATTTTCATAACCGATTGGTTTTCAAAAACGAAGATCAATCGGTTTTTTGCCCAAATATTCAAAATGTCACACTGAAAAAGATGCAGAACAAAAGTTCGATCTGCTCTATACTTTTCTTGTTATATATGATATAATTGAAATCCGAGTAACTGGTAAATGCTAACCGTGTTATTTCGTATTTTGTAGTGTCATTTAGTTTCAAAAATACGGTTTTGTGACCTTCATTCGTGTAAATTGGCATTTTAATTACTATTTGCCAGTCTTAAAAGGGCATTTTACACGAATTTTGGGCGAATAGACAAACTTTTATTTGGTCACAAATGGAGGTGGATTGATGAATAAATTCAAATTACATGCCCCATATCAGCCCACCGGCGACCAGCCACAGGCGATTGAGGCGCTTGTAAAAGGGTTCAAGGAGGGCAATCAGTTTCAAACACTGCTTGGTGTTACCGGTTCCGGTAAGACATTTACAATGGCGAATGTCATACAGGCGTTGAACAAGCCGACATTGGTACTGGCCCATAATAAGACACTGGCCGCCCAGTTATACGGGGAATTTAAAGAGTTTTTCCCGGAGAATGCAGTGGAGTATTTTGTGTCCTATTATGATTATTACCAGCCAGAGGCTTATGTGCCGCAGACGGACACGTACATTGCGAAGGACTCGGCCATTAATGATGAGATTGATAAGCTGCGCCATTCGGCGACGGCGGCATTGACAGAGCGGGATGATGTGATCATTATATCTTCCGTATCCTGTATTTATGGTTTAGGTAGTCCGATTGACTATAAGGAGATGGTTGTCTCTCTGCGTCCCGGGATGGAGAAGGAGCGGGATGATGTGGTTCGCAAGCTGATTGATATTCAGTATGAGCGAAATGACATGGATTTTAAGCGGGGAACCTTCCGGGTCCATGGCGATGTGGTGGAAATTTATCCGGCAGCGGCCGAGGGCGAAGCGGTCCGGGTAGAATTTTTTGGAGACGAGGTGGATCGGATTACGTCTTTTGATCCGTTGACGGGAGAAATCAAGGCGCGGCTGGAGCATATTGCTATTTTCCCGGCATCCCATTATGTCATTCCACAGGAGCGCATCAATACAGCCTGTAAGAATATTGAAGCTGAGCTGGATGAGAGAGTGCGCTTTTTCAAAAGTGAGGATAAGCTGCTGGAAGCCCAGCGTATTTCGGAACGTACTAATTTTGATATAGAGATGCTGCGGGAAACAGGCTTCTGCTCCGGTATTGAGAACTATTCACGCATCATCTCCCAGCGTCCCGCAGGCTCCCCGCCCATGACGCTGCTGGACTTCTTCCCCGACGATTTCGTGCTGTTCGTGGACGAGAGCCATGTGACGCTGCCCCAGGTGCGGGCCATGTATAACGGCGACCATGCCCGTAAGCAGAGTCTGGTGGAGTACGGCTTCCGCCTGCCCTGCGCCTTTGATAACCGCCCGCTGAAGTTCGAGGAGTTCGAGGAGCGGTTCCATCAGGCGGTGTATGTCTCCGCCACTCCCGGAGACTTCGAAAAGTCCCACGCCGATCAGGTGGTGGAGCAGGTCATCCGCCCCACGGGGCTGCTGGATCCCCGGGTGGAGGTGCGGCCCATCACCGGTCAGATCGACGATCTGGTGTCGGAGATCCATATCCGGGAGAAAAAGAACGAGCGGGTGCTGGTGACGACGCTGACCAAGCGCATGGCGGAGGATCTCACCGCCCACTTCCGCGGCCTCGGCATCAAGGTGCGGTACATGCACGCCGACGTGTCGGCGCTGGAGCGGATGGAGATCATCCGCGACCTGCGGCTGGGCGAATTCGACGTGCTGGTGGGCATCAACCTGCTCCGGGAGGGCCTGGACCTGCCGGAGGTGTCGCTGGTGGCCATATTGGACGCGGACAAGGAGGGATTCCTCCGCAGCGAGACCAGCCTGATCCAGACCATCGGCCGCGCCGCCCGCAACGCCGAGGGACTGGTGATCCTCTACGCGGATACCGTGACGCCGTCCATGCGCTCGGCCATGGATGAGACGGACCGCCGCCGCAAGCTACAGGACGACTTCAACCGCGCCCACGGCATCGTGCCCCGCACCATCCGCAAGAGCGTGCGGGAGATGGTGGAGATCAGCCACAGCGCTGAGGAGGCGTCCCAGCTCAGCAGGAAGAAGCTCACCGACCGCGAGCGGGCGGAGACCATCGCCCGTCTGGAAAAAGAGATGAAAGAGGCCAGCCGTATGCTGGAGTTCGAGTACGCCGCTCTGCTGCGGGATCAGATCATCGAGCTGCGGGGCCAGAAATAGAGAAAAGAACCATGAACAAGACGATCTCGTATATCTATGTGATCCTCAGCGCCGTGTGCTGGGGCTTTATCGGGTTTTCCAACCGGCTGCTGACAGAGGCGGGTATGACGCTGGGCAACCGGGTGTTCGTCCGGAACTTCGGGACGCTGCTGGTGCTGACGGTGGTGTTCGCCCTGTTCCACAGGCAGGTGTTCCGCATCCGGCTGAAGCACCTGCCCATCTTCCTGGGGTCGGGGCTTATCAGCATCCTGCTGCTGAGCGTGGTATACTTCCAGTGCCAGACCATGTGCTCGCTGTCGGTGGCGGCGGTGCTGCTGTATCTGGCCCCGTCCTTCGTGGTGCTGGCCAGCGCCGTCCTCTGGAGAACACCCCTGACGAGGGGGAAGATCGCGGCGCTGTGCGTGTCGCTGCTGGGCTGCGTCATGGTCAGCGGCATCTTTGGCGGTGACATGACCGCCTCCTGGGCCGGTATCGGCCTGGGCGTGGTGTCCGGCATGTGCTACGCCAGCTACACCGTGTTCAGCCACTACGGTCTGGCCCACTACGAGAGCTACACCATGATCTACTGGACGTTTCTGGTGGCGGGCCTCGGCTCTGTGTTCTTTGCGGATATCCCGGCACTGCTGCCGGTGTTCCGGCAGCCACAGGGCATTATCGGCGGCATCTGCGTGGTCGTCGTGGCCACGGTGCTGCCCTACATCTTCTACACCAAGGGACTGGAGGGCGTGGAGAGCGGACGCGCCTCCATCATCACCAACATCGAGCCGGTGGTGGAGACACTGGTGGGCATCACCGTGTTCCATGAGGCCCTCACCGTCTGGACGGTGCTGGGCGTGGGCTGTGTCATCGGCTGCGTGGCGCTGCTGGCGCGGGAGGGACGACATGAACGAGAAGCTGCCGCTGAATAGCCTGCACCTGAAGCTGCTGGCCGTGGTCACCATGCTCATCGACCACATGGGCTTTACCCTGTTCCCACACGCCCTGTGGATGCGGGCCGTGGGCCGTCTGGCCTTCCCCATTTTCTGCTTTCTCATCGCGGAGGGCTGTGCCCACACCCACGACAAAAAGCGCTACGCCGGGCGGCTGCTGCTGTTCGCCGTGCTGTCGGAGCTGCCGTTTAACCTGATGTGCAGCGGCCAATGGCTCTCCTGGAACTACCAGAATGTGCTGTGGACGCTGCTCATCGGCGCACTGGTGTGCTGGGCCATGGACTGGGCCAGAACGAGGCCGGAAATGTGGCAGCGGCTGCCGGCGGACGCCGCCATCGCCGTGGGCTTCCTCCTGGGCCAGGTGTGCAATACGGACTACGGCGGCTGGGGCGTGCTGCTGGTGACGCTGTTCTACCTGACCCGCGAGGTCAGGAACCGGTGGGCCATCCAGCTGGTGGGTCTGGCCCTGTTCTGCTAGTTCTGCTCGGCGTGGCGGCTGGAGATGCTGGCCATGCTGTCCCTGATCCCTCTCTATCTGTATAACGGAGAGCGCGGCTTTTCCAATAAGGCCCTGCAATACGGCTTTTACGCCTTTTATCCCGTCCATATCCTGATCCTGAGCGTACTGGCACGGTACGCGTTCTGAGGAGGTGCCTGTTATGGCAAAGCATAAAGAAGAAAAGACCAACGTGATGCGCACGCTGGACCAGAAGAAGATCCCCTACACCGCTCACACCTACGACCCCGACGGTCCCATTGACGGCGTGTCCGTGGCGGCGGCATTGGGGCAGGACCCCGCCCATGTGTTCAAGACATTGGTGACGAAGGGTGCGTCCGGTGGGTACTATGTGTTCGACATCCCCGTGGCGGAGAACCTTGATTTGAAGAAGGCTGCCAGGGCCGTGGGAGAGAAGTCCGTGGCCATGCTGCCCCAGAAGGAGCTGCTGGGCCTGACGGGCTACGTCCACGGCGGGTGCAGCCCCGTGGGCATGAAGAAGCAGTTCCCCACGGTGTTCCACGCCACGGCTCCGCAGTACGATACCGTCTGCGTCAGCGCAGGGAAGATCGGGGCGCAGGTGGAGTGCCGCCCCGGCGACCTCATCGCCCTGCTGCGGGCAAAAACAGCGGATATCATCGTGTAAAGAGGAATACCATGCAGAAGGAAATTTTCATCAAGGGCGCCCGCGAGAACAACCTGAAAAATATCGACGTCACCATCCCCCGGGACAAGCTGGTGGTGCTGACGGGACTCAGCGGCAGCGGCAAGAGCTCGCTGGCGTTTGATACCATCTACGCCGAAGGCCAGCGCCGGTATGTGGAGAGCCTCAGCTCCTACGCCCGTATGTTTCTGGGCCAGATGGACAAGCCCGACGTGGACTATATCGACGGCTTGTCCCCGGCCATCTCCATCGACCAGAAGACCACCAGCAAGAACCCCCGCTCCACCGTGGGCACGGTGACGGAGATCTACGACTACCTCCGCCTGCTGTGGGCGCGGGTGGGCGTGCCCCACTGCCCCAAGTGCGGCAGGGAGATCCGCCAGCAGACGGTGGACCAGATCATCGACCAGATCATGGCCCTGCCGGAGGGTACCCGCATCCAGGTGATGTCGCCGGTGGTGCGGGGCCGCAAGGGTGAACACGCCAAGGTGCTGGAGGACGCCCGCCGCAGCGGCTACGTCCGCGCCCGCGTGGACGGGAACCTCTACGAGCTGTCGGAGGATATCCCGCTGGAGAAGAACCTGAAGCACCATATCGACATCGTGGTGGACCGGCTCATCGTCCGCCCCGATATTGCCCAGCGCCTGACGGACTCCGTGGAGACGGCGTCCAACCTGTCCGGCGGACTGGTGACGGTGAACCTGCTGAAGGAACAGCAGGACATCACCTTTTCCCAGAACTACGCCTGCGAGGACTGCGGCATCTCCATCGAGGAGCTGACGCCCCGCCTGTTCTCCTTCAACAGTCCCTTCGGCGCCTGCCCCACCTGTACGGGGCTGGGCGTTCAGCTGAAGGCCGACCCTGTGCTGATCGTGCCGGACGAGAGCAAGTCCATTCTGGACGGCGCTATCACAGCTCCCGGCTGGGCCTCCATCCGCTCCGATGGCGTGAGCCGGATGTATTTCGAGGCGCTGAGCAAGAAGTATCAATTTTCCCTGCGCCAGCCGTACAGCGAGCTGAGCGACGCGGTGAAGCAGGTCATCCTCTATGGCACCGGCGGCGAGAAGCTGGAGCTGCACTACGACCAGCCCCGTGGCAAAGGCGTGCTGCATCAGGCGTTTGAGGGCATCTGCTCCAATCTGGAGCGGCGGTATAACGAGACGCAGAGCGACGCCAGCAAAAAGGAGATCGAGGAGTACCTGTCCCAGTGTCCCTGCCCCGCCTGTAAGGGCCGCCGCCTGCGGCCGGAGGCGCTGGCGGTGACGGTGGGCGGTCTGTCCATCTTCGATGCCACGGAGCTGCCGGTGGATCAGGCGCTGCCCTTCTTCAACGGCCTGGAGCTGACGGGCAACCAACAGCTCATCGCCGCCCAGATCCTGAAGGAAATTCGGGCGCGGCTGGGCTTTTTGCAGTCCGTGGGACTGAGCTACCTTACCCTGTCCCGCGCCTCCGGCACGTTGTCCGGCGGCGAGAGCCAGCGTATCCGTCTGGCTACCCAGATCGGCAGCAGCCTCATGGGCGTGCTGTATATTCTGGATGAGCCGTCCATCGGCCTGCACCAGCGAGACAACGACAAGCTGCTGGCCACGCTGTGCCGCCTTCGGGATCTGGGCAATACCCTGATCGTGGTGGAGCACGACGAGGATACCATGCGCGCCGCCGACTGGCTCATCGACATCGGCCCCGGGGCCGGCGCACTGGGCGGGCAGGTGGTGTCCGCCGGTACGCCGGAGCAGGTGATGGCCGACCCCAACAGCCTGACAGGACAGTACCTCAGCGGCAAAAAGCGCATCGAACTGCCGGCACACCGGCGGGAGGGAAACGGCAAATTCCTGACGGTGCGGGGCGCACGGGAGAACAACCTGAAAAACATCGACGTCACCTTCCCGCTGGGCACGTTCATCTGCGTCACCGGTGTCAGCGGCAGCGGTAAAAGCTCGCTGGTCAACGAGGTGCTGTATAAGAAGCTGGGGGTGGAGCTGAACCGCATGAAGGCCCGCCCCGGCAAGCACGACCGCATCGAGGGCATGGAGCATCTGGACAAGGTCATCGCCATCGACCAGAGCCCCATCGGGCGGACACCCCGCTCCAACCCTGCCACCTATACGAACCTATTCAATCTGATCCGCGACCTGTTCGCGTCTACCCAGGACGCCAAGGCCCGGGGCTACGGGCCGGGACGCTTCTCCTTCAACACCCGGGGCGGCCGGTGCGAGGCCTGCGGCGGCGACGGTATGCTGAAGATCGAGATGCACTTTCTGGCGGACGTGTACGTTCCCTGCGAGGTGTGCCACGGCAAGCGCTACAACCGCGAGACGCTGGAGGTGCGCTACAAGGGCAGAAACATCGCCGAGGTGCTGGATATGACGGCACGGGAGGCGCTGGACTTCTTCTCCGCCGTGCCAAAAATTTACGAGAAGCTGCAAACGCTGTGCGACGTGGGACTGGGCTACGTGAAGCTGGGCCAGCCCTCCACCACTCTGTCCGGCGGCGAGGCCCAGCGGGTCAAGCTGGCCACGGAGCTGAGCCGCCGCGCCACGGGCCGCACCATCTATATTCTGGACGAACCCACCACCGGCCTGCACGCCGACGATGTGCGCAAGCTGCTGGACGTGCTGCAGCGCCTCACCGATGCGGGCAACACGGTGCTGGTCATCGAGCACAATCTGGACGTTATCAAATGCGCCGACTATATCGTCGATCTGGGGCCCGAGGGCGGCAGCGGCGGCGGTACGGTGGTGGCCTGCGGCACACCGGAGCAGGTGGCCGCCGTGGAGGCGTCCTACACCGGACAATATCTGAAGAAATATCTGAAATGACGCCTGCACCCTCCTGTGCATACACTGTGGCAGGGGGTGACGGCATGGAGATCTGGCAGGACGGCGTGCTGGCCGGACTGGCGGCCGTGGGACTGACGGCCATTCTATGGCTGCTGGCGGGACTGCTGTTCCGCCGCAGGGAGCGTCTGCTGGACGCGGTGTATCTGGTGCCGCTTTCCGGCGGTGCGGAGCAGCTGGATATGACGCTGCGGGAGCTGTCGCGGGAGCGAGCGCTGCCGGTGGTGCTGGTGGACTGCGGACTCACCGCTGCGGGCCGCCAGCGGACGGAGCTGCTGACCGGCGGCGCCGGCGCGGTGCTGGTGACGCCGCAGCAGCTGACAGACCTTTATACGAAGAAAGAAAACGCGCAGGGGAGGTAAGCATATGGGCCAGCGCTGTACCGTGGAGGGCACCGTACAGTCGGTGATCTTTCAGAACGAGGAAAATGGCTATACGGTGCTGACGCTGATCGTGGACGGACAGGAGGAGCCTGTCACCGTGGTGGGCTGCATCCCCTGCGCCGCCGCCGGCGAGGGCATGACCGTCACCGGCGTCTGGGTGGAGCACCCGACCTACGGCCCGCAGCTGACGGCGGAGAGCGTGGAGCGCCGTATGCCGCAGGAGGCCCGGGACGTGGCGGCCTATCTGGGCAGCGGCATCCTCAAGGGTGTGGGGCCCGCCACGGCTCAGCGTCTGGTGGACCGCTTCGGCGCCGATACCCTGCGGGTCATCGAGGAGGAGCCGGAGCGGCTCCAGACCCTGAAGGGCATCACTGCCAAGCGGGCCATGGAGCTGTCCGCCGCCCTGCGGGCGCTGACGGGTCTGCGCCAGGTCATGGAGTTTCTGGCACGGTACGATCTGCCGGTACATCTGGCCATGGCGGTGCAGCGCACCTACGGCGACGGGGCCATGCAGGCCCTGCGGGACGACCCCTACCTCCTGAGCCGGGAGCAGTACGGCGTGGACTTCGCCGTCACCGACGCCATTGCCCTGAGCATGGGCTTCAGCGGTGACGACCCCTGCCGTCTGGACGCCGCCGTGCTCTATGAGCTCAGCCACAATCTGAACAACGGCCATGTGTTCCTGCCGCGGGAGAAGCTGGTGCTGGCGGCGTCTCAGCTCATCGGCGTGGAACCGGACGCGGTGGAGCTGGCGCTGGACAAGCTCATCCAGCGCTATGCCGTGGTGGAAAAGCCCATCGCCAACGTGACGGGCTGCTACCTGCCCCGTCTGTATCAGGCGGAGACCTTCGTGGCCCAGCGCCTGCTGTCCATGGTGCAGACGCCGGTGGAGCAGCTGCCGCGGGTGGATAAGACCATCGCCGACATCGAGCGTGAGCAGGGCGTGAGCTATGCGCCCCTGCAGCGTCAGGCGGTGGCGCTGGCGGCGGACAGCGGCGTGCTGCTGCTCACCGGCGGCCCCGGCACCGGCAAGACCACCTCCCTGCGGGGTATCGTCACGCTGTATGAGCGGATGGGCCTTGACGTGCTGCTGCTGGCCCCCACGGGGCGAGCTGCCAAGCGGCTGGGGGAGGTGACGGGCCGGGAAGCCCAGACCATCCACCGCTGCCTTGGCATGAGCTTCAACGAGCTGACGGGGCAGGTGACATTCAAGAAGAACGCCAGTGACCCGCTGGAGGCCCACGCCGTCATCGTGGACGAGATGAGCATGGTGGATCTGGAGCTGATGCAGGCACTGCTGGAGGCGCTGCGCCCCAGCTGCCGGCTGGTGATGGTGGGGGACCCCGACCAGCTGCCCTCCGTGGGCGCGGGCAACGTGCTGGGTGACATGCTGCGCAGCGGCGCTATCCCCGCCGTGTCGCTGACGCAGGTGTTCCGTCAGGCGGAGCAGTCTGCCATCATCCGCAACGCCCACGCCGTCAACGTGGGCCAGCCGCCGTGCCTTGACAGCAATCAGGGGGACTTCTTCTTCCTGTGCCGCCGCTCGCCGGACCGTCTGGTGCAGACGGTGGTGGAGCTGTGCCGCGACCGCCTGCCCAGAAGCATGGGCGTGGAGCCGGGGCAGATCCAGGTGCTGTCCCCCACCCGCAAGGGCGAGTGCGGCACTGTGAACCTCAACCGCGCCCTGCAGGCGGCGCTGAACCCGCCCGCCCGTGATAAGCGGCAAAAGCAGTGGGGCGACGTGGTGTTCCGCACCGGTGATCGGGTCATGCAGACCCGCAACAACTACGATGTGCTGTGGACGAAGGACGACGGCACCGTGGGCAGCGGCATCTTCAACGGCGACGTGGGCGTCATCGAGGACATCGACCCCGCCGGCGAGCTGCTGACCATCCGCTTCGATGACCGCACCGCCGTCTACACCGCCGACCAGCTGGCGGAGCTGGACATGGCCTACGCCATGACCGTACATAAGTCCCAGGGCAGCGAGTATCCGGCGGTGGTGCTGGTGTCCGCCCCCGCCGCGCCGTCCCTGATGGTCCGCGGCGTGCTCTACACCGCCATCACCCGGGCCAGAAAGCTGCTGGTGCTGGTGGGCGACGATGTGACGCCGGTGAAAATGGCCGCCAACGACCGGCAGCAGCGGCGGTACAGCGGCCTGCGCCGCCGATTGAAGGAGGGAATGGCATGAGCGTCAACGATCCGCTGGACAAGCTCCAGCGCAGCCTGCTGGATTTCTTCTTCCCGCGGCGCTGTCCCTTCTGCGGACGGGTCGTGGGCAAGGCACTGCTGTGTGAGACGTGCGAAAAGGAACTGCCATACAGCCGCGAGGTACGCACCGGTACATTCGGCCGCTGCGCCGCGCCGCTGTACTACGAGGGCGCGGTGCGGGAGGCCATCCTTTCCTTCAAGTTCAAGGGCCGCACCGAGGCGCTGGACTGCTTCGGCAGTCTTATGGCCCGGACGGCGGCGCAGGAGTTCTCCGGCGAATTCGATGCCGTGACCTGGGTGCCGGTCAGTGCCAAGCGCCTGCGGAAGCGCGGCTTTGACCAGGCGCGGTATCTCTGCGCCAGCCTCTGCGTGGACTGGCACACCACGCCGCAGGAGACGCTGCGCAAGGTGCGGGACAACCCGCCCCAGTCCGGTCTGGAGGACGCGGCGGCCCGCCGCGCCAATGTGCTGGGCGTCTACGAGCCGGTGTCTCCGGCGGACATCGCAGGAAAGCGCTTCCTGCTGGTGGACGATATCCTGACCACCGGCGCCACGCTGGGCGAGTGCGTCCGCGTGCTGAAGGCCGCCGGCGCGGCGGACGTGGTATGCCTGACGCTGGCCATGACGCCGCCGCAGCCGTGAGCGTATGGAATGGCGGAAAACCGTGCAGAATGGAAATGTGAACATTTGATGACATGGCGGAAAACCCTATTGCAAAAACGGGGCCCTGCCAGTATAATGATATTTCAGAGAATAGGGCAGTCATGCCATACAAAAGATATGAGGTGCATTGGTTATGTGTTCGTTTGCGAAGGATATCGGTATCGATCTGGGCACCGCCTCGGTGCTGGTTTATGTAAAGGGCAAGGGCGTCGTGCTCAATGAGCCGTCGGTGGTGGCCATCGACAAGAACACCGGCAAGCTGCTGAAGGTGGGTGGCGATGCGCAGGCCATGCTGGGCCGTACCCCCGGCAACATCGTGGCCATCCGTCCCCTGCGGGAGGGCGTCATCTCTGACTACGACATGACGGAGCGCATGCTCCGCGAGTTCCTGCACAAGGTCACCGGCGGCTTCCAGCTGTTCAAGCCCCGTGTCATCATCTGCGTCC
>ERZ825896.4003-NODE-4003-length-11771-cov-3.322806_pt1 | contig 11771 bp, 9 predicted proteins | sample MGYA00519858_ERZ825896 | MGnify/ENA primary metagenome ERZ825896 (study PRJEB31778, sample SAMEA3449214) | human gut metagenome | biome: human gut; feature: human-associated habitat; material: faeces | place: United Kingdom | collected 2010/2012 ... | reverse complement strand
GGACGAGGTTTTCTGCGGAAAAATGGATAAAGATTCAGTTCAGCTTCGGCTGCATCGCTCCATCCGGCCGGACGGAAAATTAAAATCCGTTACCGTAACAATGGAGCCGGATGGAAAGCGATATTATTCCATCCTGATGGAGTATCCAAAGCAGGAACTCACAAGAGATCTTGATCCGGACAATGCAATCGGACTGGATATGTCGCTGCCAAAGCTGTATGTAGACAGTAACGGCAATACACCGGATTTCCCGAAGCCGTATCGAACAATGGAGACCAAAATCAAACGGGAACAAAGGAAGCTCTCCCGAAAAGAGAAAGGTTCAAAAAACTATGAAAAGCAGCGAATCAAGCTCGCAAAGCAGCATGCGAAAGCCAAGCATCTGCGTAACGATGTATTGCATAAGCTGTCATGTGCCCTGACGGATCGGTATGATCTGATTGCAATAGAGGATCTGGATATGTCTGCAATCAAAAGATCACTCAGATTTGGTAAATCCGCTTCCGATAACGACTGGGGAATGTTTACGGATATGCTGTCATATAAAGCAAAGCGGAAAGGGAAGCAGCTTGTAAAGGTTGACCGCTGGTTTCCTTCCAGCAAGACCTGCAGCCACTGCGATCATATCCATAAGGAGCTGAAACTGTCGGATCGAATCTATCTCTGCCCGAAGTGTGGTCACACGATGGATCGTGATCGGCAGGCAGCTCAGAATATAGTAAAAGAGGCAAAAAGAATGCTGCTAAACGCAGCATTCTGATAATATATATTGACTATATAGAATCACTTTGCACAAAACCGGTTGGGACGCCGGGGTTAGCTCGCTGCACAGAATTGTTTGTAAGGTTTGGACGGTCAGAAATCGTCCTGTAAATTTGACTCCTCGTAAGCGAGAAACAAGAGATCTTCGGATCGAAGCTCCCTCCTCTAAACGCGTGCAGCGCGAAGGTGGGAGTAGTTCACTGTGGGAAACCATTCATATCATTGATCAGATGGGAGAGTGGAAAACTCAATATGTCATATGGGAAAACATCAAAAACGTAACCCCTCGTCATATGATCGCCAATTTTGTACGCTATCAGTCAGAATGAAGTCACCTCTCACGCAGAGGTGTGAATAGAAACTACAGTGTAATTGGTGCCACCGGAATTAAACGAGCTACCGTAATCAAAGATTTTGCCTATACAATAACAACCCGTCAGGACAGAACGCCAACGCAAGTAATTGATTGCGGTGATGGGCGTTATCGCTATCTGACTGAGCGTGAGTGCTGGCGACTCTTCGGATATACAGATGAAGAATACGAAGCAGCAAGATTTGTACAACAAAGGAAAGGGCGATACTATACAGCCTTATACAAACAAGCTGGAAACAGCATAGCAGTCCCGATCTTTGAAAGTATATTCCGAAAGATACTTCTTGGTGAGGAACGTGAAGCGGTGTAACAACATATTCTCTATATAAGATAAGTGGTTCGGTATTACATCACATGCATGTTAGCCGAATCACTTATGTATTACCAGGCAAAAAAACAAATACCAAAACGAAAATATTCGTAAGGAGAAACGTATGAAATTTACAATGGATGAACTAAAGAGAGTAAAGAAATTGTTATCTCAAAGTGAGGATTATGCAGCCCAGCAGATGATACAGTTCTTAACAGAGATTCTTAACGATCCTGACTGTAAATGCCAGTTTGACTTAATCAATAGAGAAAGCTATTTTGCGACAAACCTTTGGTACGTAGATGATATTCGAGCTGCATTGACAAGTAAAGGGTTCTGTCCAATCAAGGAAAACTTAGATGAAATTGAATATGATGTTCGTAGTGTCATTCAAGATTGTGAAGTTACATGGGAGTGTATCGACTGTGTGATCGATAATCACGCATCTTTTTTGAAAAAGAATGTGCAGGTTGTTTCCATAACAGATAATGTCCCCGATGTTGACCCCTCCAAAATAAGCAACTGCCCTTATCATTCAATTAAAGAATGTAAGAAGAAAGACTGTGAGCAGTACGACGAGTGTTTTGCATTTACTCTAGTAAACACTATATTGGAAAATTATGAGCAAGAAGGCACATCAGATGATCCAAAAGAAGGTGAAGATCTGGATTCCACGACAGATTCAGATACTCTTTCACGAGCTGCGGCTTGGGTAATCGAGCAAATAGAAGAGGACGGTGATTTGGCAAAAGAAATCACAAAATTTGCACAACGCTATCTTGATCTTGATGCAAATGAAAGGGCAGTAGCGGACTGGATCACAACCTCACTTCTGGGAAACACATTGCAGGGGCTTGCAAATGGGAAAACATATCCAGAGGCACTTCCAGTTCAGGAAAATCAGCGTCTGTTTCCTGATGATCATTCAGAATCGCCGGCATCCGTATATAAGGGAATCGAAATAGATGAAGCTGCATTTTCAAAATACGATTATTATGAAGAACCATGTTATGTCTATGAGATTTGCAATAGTATTTGCGATGGTGCCAACGCATGTGTAGAGACTGGGCTTGCTGCAATTATACAGGCCAGCAAAACATGTACATCTGAACAGCGTGACTTCATCGACAATATATTGATGTATATCACCGGATGGAGACTACAGACCATTTTGGAACATTCCCGGTAAAACGATTTATACTCCGGAATTATTCAAAATTTTACGGTTCCTGCTACAAATTTACTTGATTTTAATTCGAATTATGCTATACTGGAAATAACAGTGAAGAACATATATTTGTAAAATTCAAAGCAAAAAAGCTCGCGCCAGTGTTGCCCATACATATATACACGTGACATCGGCACAGGTAAAAATATACAATTGGCGATACAAGTGGGGGAGTCGTACTTTCAAACATAAGTAGTACTCTTAAGAAATTGTTTGTTTAGCTAATTTATGGTCTTGCTTTTACAATGATTATTATGCATTTTTGCTGTCACCTCTCACGCAGAGGTGTGAATAGAAACCATTGAAAAAATTGTAACATGCTGCAAAAAAAGCGTCACCTCTCACTCAGAGGTGTGAATAGAAACTAAAAAAAAGAAAGTATCGGCAAGCTGACTCAGAGAATTGTCACCTCTCGCGCAGAGGTGTGAATAGAAACCACACATACATTGCAGCACCATGTAAAGGGCTTGGTCACCTCTCACGCAGAGGTGTGAATGGAAACTTCTGGAAGATGCAGGATCTGGCAGAAAAGAATGGTCACCTCTCACACTGGCGCCTTGATGTTACTGTGTCACCTCTCACGCAGAGGTGTGAATAGAAACAATATGCAACATTTAAGCAATGGGATCAGATTGGGTCACCTCTCGCGCAGAGGTGTGAATGGAAACGATATACATATGAGCCAATTAAGAAAGGGCGAAGTCACCTCTCACTCAGAGGTGTGAATGGAAACTTCCGACAACCGTGAAATGGATCAGGCTTATACCTGTCACCTCTCACGCAGAGGTGTGAATGGAAACTTGTGTGTGACCAGCGAACACTTTTGTCCAGTTAGTCACCTCTCACGCAGAGGTGTGAATGGAAACAGGTAGTTGACCACCGTAACGTCCAAGCGCCAGTGTGGTCACCTCTCGCGCAGAGGTGTGAATAGAAACTATGAAAAAGCCATGTATATGGCACTTAAAATGCGTCACCTCCCGCGCAGAGGTGTGAATAGAAACATTAACATCCACTTGGCAACAGACGGACGAGTGTCACCTCTCACGCAGAGGTGTGAATGGAAACCATGTTGTTTTCTGAGGTGAGCCTTCGCGCTCAAGTCACCTCTCGCGCAGAGGTGTGAATGGAAACTCATAGAACTTGGAAGCATCGGAAAGAGCTGGGCGTCACCTCTCACGCAGAGGTTGGAGTAGGAACTAAAAGCAAATAAGAGAGGCAGCCTCAAAAGCTGTCTCTCTTATTTTTTGCTATAAAAGTTTTGTTCCATACATAATACAACTCAATTAGCAAGCTTTCTTCTTAACCGCCTCTGCCATTACCGCATCATATTCCTTATTAATCTTTTCGAACATTGCTTTCCTGAGAAGTTCTTCCAACGACATGCCATGTGCTTTTGCATACTTTTCCACCAAAACCCTTTCTTCATCTGTAAATTCAATATCTAGTGTTATAATCTCCATCAAAAATACCACCTTTCTTGAACTGCGCTCGTTACAATGATCGGGCTTTCATCCCACGGTTTTAACCGTGGGAGTATGTCAAATTGAAAGTTCTTTCTTTATTATCGCATAATATAAGTGTAGTCAACTATATTCTACCATGCAGCCAGAAGCTTCGCCAGATGATGCAAAAACTTTTTCACCCCCATTGTGTCAGCTCCGCGTATGTGTCATACTATGGATATATGTTAATCTGTAATCACATACATTAGGAAAGGGCAATCACAATGGAAACATATTACGCAAAATCTGGTCAAAAATGGATAACAAACAAAGAACATCTCTCAAAAGTTGCTGATTTGGCACATACATTTGGAGCTGAGATTGGACATCCAAAAGAAGCCGAACTTTCTGGAAGATTTCACGATGTGGGCAAAAATAGTGATCGCTTTCAAGGTGTTCTTATGGGTCGTGACCGTGGAGTGGATCATGCTTTTTCAAGCGCAACACTGCTTTATATGGTAAAGCAATTGTGGAAATATGATAACACAAGTGCTGTATGGGCTACTTATGAACCTATTATTGAGTCGATACAAGGACATCATGATGGCTTATTATCACTCGTGGAGTTAGAACCCTACTTTAAGGAAGCCGCGAAAAATCTTAGTATGACTTGTTCACCAAACGGTAAAATACCTTCTCTGTGTGGAAGAGAAGAGTTACAAAAAGCACTAGTAGCTTTTCAAAATGATTTTCCCACCTATCGTTTGTCAAAATTTGCTGATCGAGCAGTGACGAATCAGGTTGAAAATATGCTGAGTACGCGAATGATCTATTCGTGCTTAGTAGACGCTGACTATAGCGTTTCTGCTAGCCATACAGATCCAGATTATTTATTAAAGAGCAGTGGTGGCTCATTAAATGTGAAAGCAGCACTACACGCGCTTTACGAGCGTCACGAGAAACTAAAGAAAGAATCAACTGCTAATCCACAAGTGAATAAAATCCGAAATTATGTATTCAATATGTGTGGCGCAGCTGGTGAAAATCCACCAGGGTTGTTCACTTTAACAGCACCAACCGGAGCTGCAAAAACCTTGGCAATGCTACACTTTGCATTAAGACATTGCAAAAAGAATCACTTGAATCGAATCATTTTGGTGCTCCCTTTCCTTACATTGGCAGAACAAAGTGAAAAAGAATATGCCCGAATTTTCCCAGAGATTCTAGTAGATCACAGTCAGAAAAGCTTACCAGATGATGTAAGGGAAATCGCCTCTCGATGGTCTGCCCCAGTGATTATTACGACATCCGTTCGTTTCTTTGAAAGTTTATTCTCAAATCGACCAGGAACCTGCAGAAAGCTTCATAACATTGCAAACAGTGTCGTTTTATTTGATGAATCACAGAGCTTACCAGCTGATCTTGCGTCGGTAACTGTGAAAGCAGTGAATGCGCTTTGCAGCACATACAATTGTTCAATAGTCTTTTCGACAGCTACTCAACCAAAATTCAATGCGCTTCCTGACACAAAATGGCAGCCAACTGAAATCATTCCAGATAGCCAGGTACTTTATGATCAGATGCGCACCATCCGTCGCATTCACATCGAATGGCGCCTTTCAAAAAATGAAGATAGATCCATTAAGGCGATGTCTTTGGAGCAAATTGCTGACGAGATGGCATTAAAAGCGAATGTATGCACTATCGTAAACCTGCGCCGCCATGCAAGAAAGCTCTTTAAAGCCTTGCAACAGAAATGTGAGAAGGGCGAACGACTCTTTTTACTGACCAAAGATCTTTGTCCTGCACATCGTCTGGCAATCGTTGCTGAAGTAAAAGAAAGGTTAGACTCAAATCCCCCTAAACCATGCAAGGTGGTAGCGACACAGTGTATAGAGGCAGGTGTTGATTTCGATTTTGCGATGATGTATCGCGCATTGGCACCGCTAGAGGCACTTAGCCAAGCATCTGGACGTATCAATCGTAATGGCCGTTACGAAGATGGAAGGCTGGTTATATTTGAATTAGGCAAAGAAGATGGTTATCCTGATGAGTTTTACGAAACGGCAGCTACTATAGTACAGAACTTATGGGCCAAGAGTGAAAACTTAACATTCGATATTGATGATCCAGAAGTAATTGACCGTTATTATGATGCTCTTTTTCAAACGGCAGGTGATCGAACCGGGTTGACCCAAGCTGTCCAGGCTAAAAACTACAAAGCAGTAGCAGAGAAGTATCAACTTATTGTAGACGAAGGAGTACGACTTATCGTTCCGTGGCAGCCAAAGAAAGACTTGTTTGATGAAATAAAAACAGAAGTCAGTAAAAACGGATTGAATGCTGCTATCCTTCGAAAAGCTTCACCTATTACTATTACCTGTTATCGAAAAGATTGGGTGAAACAACATGCAGAGCCATTGTATTTCCGTGTAAAAGGAGATTTGGGTGAAAAGCAAGTAGAGAGCGGCTATTATCTTTTAAATGAAGAGTATGAAAGGCTTTACGATGAACAGATGGGATTGGTTTTTGATTTATAGTGCTTTAATGATTTTATATGTCTTTTAAAATCATAATTAAATCTTGACAAAATTTCTTTTTTAAGTTACTATACAAATGTGGAAACACAAACTCAAAAAAAGAAGGAGGTGAGTATCAATGGTTCAAAGCAAGGTGATCTCAGTAGATCTATGGGGGGATTATGCAGCCTTTGCTCCCCCTAATGGAAAGTTAGAAAGAACAACTCCTCCAGCTCCAACTCCATCTGCAATACGAGGAATTCTTTCTGCTATTTATAGTAAGCCTATAGAGTTTTATTGGCAGGTAGTAGAAATCGCCGTCTTAAACCCAATTCGTTATACTAGCTTTAAACGAAACGAATTGCAAGTAGTTGCTAGTACACAACTCATAAACACGAATCCGGAAAAAGCGATTATTTGTATCGAAGATAACCGTACTCAGCGAATGACTCAGGTGCTTAAAGATGTCAGATATCGTGTTTCAGCAGTTATCGTACCTCGTCCAGCATATGAAAATCGAGTTGAACAGTTGTATCAGCAGGCTATGCGAAGAATACGTGGAGGAAAAACTTTTTTTCAGCCGTCGTTAGGATATCGCGAATTTGCTTGCTATTTCGAAGAAAGCGATTTCACTCGACAGCCGATTGATGTTAGTATGGATCTTGGATTAATGACCTATGATATCTTTGATTTACACGATTACGAAGTACGTGCCCATGTACAGCCAAAACCATCCTTATATCATGCAGTTATGAAAAAGGGTGTGATTACAGTACCACCTTATGATAGCGACGAGGTGTTGAAAGGAGGATACAGTAAATGCTAAAAGCGTTATATGACTATGGCATTCGCAACAATCTTGCGCCACCACCTGGTTTTGTCAGAAAAACAATTCGAGGATACGTCTTATTATCAAAGACTGGAGATTACTTAGCCATTGAAAAATGCGAAGATGTGCAGGATTGTCCAGACATTGGCAGTATGGCAAACAGCAGAGAAAAATGTAATATTTTAGCCGAGAAAGTCGGTATTATTCTTTTTTCACCTGAAAAAGAAGGTGAACGTTCCGTGAAGAGTGAGTTCTTTAAAAGGATACTTGCAGACGGAGTAGGAGAGGTTCCTGAATTTGAATTGTGTCTCAACATACTAAAAAACGAATCCTTACTTAAAATAATTCGGGCTGAGGCTCAGCAACGTAAGTTAAAAGACATTGACCGTATTTCTTTTAAGGTGGATGGTCAACCACTTGTTAAAAATCCATCGGTAAGACATTGGTGGAGTCAGTATCGAAAACACTTTTCAAAGGCAACAAGTGGAACAACTTTTCGATGCTTAGTTACAGGTGAACTTACCATACCGTTATTAACGGTACCTGTTATGAATGGGTTACAATCGGTAGGTGGAAACGCAAGTGGCTCTTCATTAATTTGTTTTGATAAACCAGCCTACCGTTCATATGGCTTGAAACAGTCCACAAATGCTCCTATTTCAGAAGAGGCTTTTGCTGTAATAAAAGCGGCTTACGATGATCTTATACAAGGTTCTCCCACTATGTATAAGAAAAGTGATAACCAATCTTTTAAGCCGGTCGCGCCTACGTTTGCCGGAGTTAAGTTTTTACATTGGTATGATTGCGCAGTTACACCTGAAGACGATCCATTACTATCGCTTAATTTGAGTCTTGTTGATGAAGATTCTGATGATGAGAGGAAGGATGAATCCACTGATTTCTCAGAAGAGTCAATGTCATGGAGATCAAGTGAACGTGAGTTGATGGCAAAGTCTCGGGCAACTGATTTGATTAAAAGTGCTCAGAATGGTGGACATGTATCGCTTGACTGCCAATATCATATTTTACTTCTTTCCGGAGTAAGCGGACGTATTATGGTTCGCCGGTACGATAGGGGAAACTATGCGGATCTTCAGAAAAATCTATCCTTATGGGAAAATGATTTAAAACTGTGCAATAACCTTGGTGGAAATCCATTGCGCCCGCGCAAGTTAACCACACGTTTGATTTACTTACTATCAGGTCCAAAAAATAGTAAGATGACAACACTGCTTGATCGTTTGTCTAAAGAATTATCGGGCTTAACCCCCTCTATTCTGATGGCTATCTTGGACGGAACACCTCTGCCAGATGTGGTAGCAGTAAAAGCACTTGCTTCAATTCGATCTGAAATGGTAGATCCAGATGAAACCAATGAATTTTCATACATGCCTAACAGCATCTGTTGTCAGTGGCTAAAGGCATGGTTATTGCGTAAAGAACGTGCAAAAAATAAGGAGGCGACTTTAATGGCAACATATGATTCCAATTTTCCAAATGCAGCCTACCACTGCGGAGCATTAATAGCAGTTTATGCAGACCTACAGCGTGCGGCAATTGACGCAAAATCAGGTATTACACAGCGTTACTACGCATCCGCTAGCCAGGCTCCAGCGTTGGTACTGGGACAATTAGAGACTATGGCACAGTATCATCTTGCAAAGTTACGACAAGATGGAAGAGGTGGTATTGCAAGAATTTATGAAAATCTGCTTAACCAAGCTTCAACTTTTTTTGGAACCGAAACAGGGCATGAAATGCCGCGTATCCTGACAATTGAGCAGCAAAGCTACTTTGCAATCGGATACCGTCAGATGTGTGCAAAAATGAATTTTGACCGAATGGCTGCTACTGCTGCAAAAAAAGAAAAGGGAATTTCTCAGGAAACAACCGATGAATCACTAAACTTAGAGGAGGATTAAAATGGCTATTCAGAATCGCTATGAATTTATGTACTATGTCGCATGCACAGACGGAAATCCTAATGGAAATCCGGATATGGGAAACCTTCCCCGTGTAGATCCGGAAACCTTGAAGGGATACATTTCTGATGTGGCAACAAAACGCCGTATCCGTAATTATGTTAGTATCGCTCACGGATCTGAGCCTGGTATGAATTTGCTTATCCAGGAGGCTACATTTATTAATCGCCATATTGCAGAAGCAAAGAAACTGGCTGGTGTTGAAGGTGCTAAAGATACCAAAAGTATTTATGCGGGACGCAAACAGGCATGCGAACTCTTTTATGATGTACGAACATTTGGTGCTGTAATGTCTACCGGCCCAAATGCAGGCCAAGTACGTGGTCCAGTGCAGATTACCTTCGGAAAGAGTCTTGATCCTATTTCTATTAATGATATATCCATTACTCGTGTCGCTGCAACCGGTGGTGAAAAGGCGAAAATCGAAACCGCAGAAGAGTATTTAGCATTAGAGCAGGCAACCCCTGATGATAAGAAGCGCTCGATGGGACGTAAGCAATTTATTCCGTTTGGATTATACGAGGTTCGCGGATTTATCAGTGCAAACCTTGCTGCTGAGACAGGATTTGACGAGCACGATTTGGACATTTTGTTTGAAGCAATCCTATCCATGTACGAGCATGATCGTAGTGCAAGCAAAGGCGAGATGGAAGTAGTATCTCCGCTGATTATTTTTAAGCACGTTGGTACAGATACTGATACTACTCAGCGTATCCAACAGGCAAAGTTAGGATGTGCCCCGGCCCACAAATTATTTAACCTTATTGAAGTGAAGAAGAAACCAGAAGTTGAATATCCTCGTAGTTACAATGACTATACAGCTATTGTATACTTAGATAAGATACCTGCAGGTGTTGACATAGGATTTAAAGAAGATGCTTTCAGTCCTATTGTATGGAACAGCCTTCCAGAAGAAGAGGAGTGGTTCACCTGCTAAAATATTAGAAATCATGTGCGCCGATGCCTCCTATACATATATTTGCGGAACATTGGCGCAGACAAAAATATACAATTTGATAATACATGACAACAAATCGATTTAAAATCTTATGATTCATCTCATGAACTCATACATTTGAACCGTTTGAAAGCTTGATTTTGCAGTATATCTTGTATATTTTTGCTATCGCCTCTTACGCAGAGGCGGGAATAGAAACTTCTGGTGATACAAATAATTGATTGTTGGGCTGAAATCGCCTCTCACGCAGAGGCGGGAATAGAAACCGCTTAATGCTTTGTGTGCAGTCCGATGCATCACTTATCGCCTCTCACGCAGAGGCGGGAATAGAAACTAGCCCTTCTTTTCGGGACATGAAACAATAGGTAATCGCCTCTCACGCAGAGGCGGGAATAGAAACACATCAAGGCGCCAGTGTGTCAGATGTTCAACACTATCGCCTCTCACGCAGAGGCGAGAATGGAAACTGATACCCTGTTGGATTTCACAAAACCAACAACAAAACAATATGAATTATTACTTGCAACACATTGATAGTTATGCTACACTATTCGTATCACCTCTCTAAAAGAGGTGTGAATAGAAACTTTTAAAATCAAAATTGTGCTAAGGGCATCTATGAATCCCCTCGCATATAGAGGTATACATAGAAAAGTATTTTGTCCTAAGTATAATTTCAACAGCCCTAATACCTGGTGTATTGGGGCTGTTGGCTTATATGGTATCACTGTAAGATATAAGAATTGGAAAGTGAGGTTTCAGTAATGAGAATAGAAAAGCAAAAATCTGTAATTGACAAAAAAACAATCAACACAATAGAAGAATTTGAATTAATTCCAGAAAATATTGTATCCGAGTATGTTGATGGGCGAATTCGTGTTTTCGATAGCCTTACGCTCGAACAGCATAGGCTAAAAACCTCAATACTGATGACCGCAGATGATTACCTAAGGAAGCATCATATAAAAGACAAAGTTTTTTATTTTCACCTGGACGTACAGCTTGGAAACGATATATTTGAACCCGATTTATTTATGTGCGATAAAAAGTTATTGACAGAAAAGCGCTGCGTTGGTGTCCCAGATTGGATTGTGGAAATTACAACCCCAAAAACAGAGAATTGGAAATACACAATTAAGCTAAAGAAATATTTAGAAGCTGGTGTTAAAGAGTACTGGATCATCAATCCTGAAATGCAGGTCGTACATATATATCGAACCTCTGCCAGAAGAACTACTGTTAGAGTGTATTCAATGGATGAAAAAATCAGAGTTGGAAGATTCGAAGATTTGTATATTGATCTCAAAAACGGAGTCAATAACCCCACCTAAGTCTCCGACTATAGGTGAGGCTTGCAAAGAAGCAAGG
>ERZ825896.4001-NODE-4001-length-11776-cov-29.895913_pt1 | contig 11776 bp, 9 predicted proteins | sample MGYA00519858_ERZ825896 | MGnify/ENA primary metagenome ERZ825896 (study PRJEB31778, sample SAMEA3449214) | human gut metagenome | biome: human gut; feature: human-associated habitat; material: faeces | place: United Kingdom | collected 2010/2012 ... | reverse complement strand
ATCTATATCACTTCGCTCTTTATAATCACCTCGCGCTCTTGAACCAAAAAGAATTACTTTTTCAACACAATTCTTCTTCGCCAGCTGGATAATCTCCTGTAATACTTTACATTTTATTCCTGTTTTTTCAAAGGTACTATTTACATCCATAAATGCTCCTATATTACTTCATTTATTCTTCCTCTTTAATCACCTTTAGGAAACGCTTGACCTCCGCCCATGCACGCTTGGACTCCGGGAAATTGAGATATCCCATCTGGAACACATGAAACATCCCCTCATACACTGACAGTCGCACCTTAACGCCCTGGATTCTTGCCTTTGCAGCGGCCTCTACCGAGTCAGATAAGAGCATCTCTATCGAGCCTACCTGTATGAGCATTGGTGGAAAGCCTCTGAAATTACCAAATAGTGGCGATATGTATGGATCCATTTTATCGTGGTCACCGGGATAGTCATTCACGTAGATTAGACTGTCCCTTGTGTTCCCAAACAGTGGGTCCTTTTCGTAGTTTGTCTCATATGACTCTCCGCCTGCTGTGAGGTCTGTCCATGGTGACATGGCTACTATTCCTGCCGGAAGCGGCATGTCGTGGTCACGAAGATACATGGTGAGGCACATTGCAAGGCCTCCGCCCGCTGAGTCTCCTGCCAGCACAATCTGCGAGCCAAACCAGCCCTGTGACAAGAGCCATTTATAGCAGGCTATGGCATCCTCAAGTGCTGCCGGATACGGGTGCTCCGGCGCCACGCGATAGTCAGGCGTGAGCACTGAGCAGCCCTCACTTACCTCATTATAAAGGCCTGCAAATACATAGTATGCATTGCGCACTGCCCCCATATATCCACCACCATGCAGCTGCAGTATCACACGCTCTGTATTTGGGTTTTCCTTTGAAGATAAAAGCTTCATAGTGAAACCGCCCATATCTATATCCTCTGTTACAAAGCAATCCGGAACAAGCCATGCAGGTTCCTTCATGCGCTTCCTGAGCTCTCCGGATTTTATTTTTTTGCCGATTGCAAGGTCATTTGTGATATGTCCCATCAGATTGGCAAGTATTTTTCCCTGCATACTGACTTCTTCATCTGCCACAGCTGCATTGCTATGGACTTTTTCCACATGCTCACTTTTCATGGCAGATAATGAGTTCTTAAATGTCTTTTCAAGCTTATTACCCAAAGCTCCTATTATTCCAGTTTCATTATCACCATTACTATCGCCGTTTTCAATTTCCGGATGGTAGTTTCCCATCTCTTCATCCTCAAACATATGCGAATTTCCTATTCCATGAAAGCCTATCATATATGAAATCTCCGTTTCAGCTCTGTTCTGGCTCTTTTGTCACCGATAATCAGTGTTCCGAGAAACAAAAACAGCGATGCGCCCATCGCTCCCATTGCCAGATATGGGAACCATATGATCTTGACTGCCACAAGTATCATCGCAATCACGCTCATCAGCACAAGAAAAAGCTGCATCATCATGTAGCTCTGCCAGTTTCTTATGTTTACTATCATAAGTATAATTGTTGCAAGAACCATCGCCAGTATGGCACTTGGGAAAACAAATGTAAGTGCCCAGCCACTGGCTCCTGTGAGCAGGTCTATGCCCTCGAGAAACAGCACCGTGAACACAAATGTACTTACAATTTTAAAAATATATCCGTTTCTTCCGACTATTGCCAGACGCAGCGTCACATTCGCATAGATTACAACAAGAAGCACTATAAAGCTCCAGTTTATCTCATTGTCTGTCATGTAATCAACAGTTGTCAGCACAATCTGTCCTACTATAGACAGAAACAATATGATATTTTCCAGTAATCTGTATTTTCTTGATGCGCCCTTGACGTCAGGATATCTCGTACCGTTGTCATGGCTTGCTGTACTATCTGCCCTCTTTGCTGCACTATCTGTATCGTTTACGCACTTATCCGGCACATCATTATGCTGTTCAAAAACCCCTTCATTGCCCTGATGATTGTCCGATGACAGTTCAACCGGTGCCACAACCTGCTGGCAGAGCGGGCATTTATCTGTATTGTCTGCAATATACACACCGCATTTCATGCATTTAGTCATAATACTCTCCATTTGTTTCAATTGTCACTTCCACTCCGTCATTTACAAGCTTCTTAAAAAAGCTTCTCTGAATCATCGTATCGGCCAGAATAGATGAAAAAGTAAACACCAGCGTGTCCTTGTAGGAGCATATGGTGCCCTTCATAGGCTGTCCCTTGGACATTGGTATAAAGGAATAAAAGCCTGTTATATACGGCTCGTATTCCGGCTCCACCTTTATATTTCCAATATTGGTGATAGTGGTGGTGTTTGCCAGTGCCGACTGCGTATAGACCGCCTTCATTGCCAGATTTTTTATAAAAAGAGGCACCGGTCTCATCAGGATATTTTTCTGATTTGACACACTGTATGAGAAAAGATCCTCCAGATGCTCCTTCGAAATCTGTGAATTGATGGAATCCGTCACTATTTTAAGCACCTCCTCAAATGTGTAGGAGCTGTTTTGCGGTCTGAACTCAGCAGATATCATGACAAAAAAGTTCTTTGTGGTCACGGAGTCAAAATAAGGACGAAGGTTCACAGGAACTGCAACCCTGACAGGCATATCGTTTGGCATGCCGTGAAAACACTCCTGATACACACTCCACACAAAGCATGCTACCAGATAATCATTTATAGAAACTCCATAGCGGTGGCAGACCTGCTTCAGCTGTGATACAGGCATCATGCCATGTATCAGCCCAAACTCTCCATCAGGTACCTTTTCCAGCTTTAAAAGATACGCCTTCTGCCTGTTAAAGCCACTTGGCTTACTTGATTTGTAGTTCTTTACAAAGCTGTCCTCTCTATTTAAGGATGTGCCCTGCGTCAATGAATCGCCCTTTAGCTTTGCAATCTCCGGATGTGTGAGACGCAGATACTGATAGGTGAGCTCCCTAAGGAAATTGATGCCGCCCATGCCATCTGTCAACACATGAAATACCTCAAGATTTATTCTGTTCTTATAGTAAGTCACCCTGAAAAGATAGCTGTGATTCTTGTTCGGTCTTATAAATCTGCACGGAAATGTATTTTCCTCATGCACCTTTGGTGCCTTTTTGCCATTTTCCTCAAAATAGTTCCAGAATACTCCCATCCTGAGTCTCACATTAAACAGACCAAACTTCGGAAGCACTATATCCAGTGCCTCCTGCAGCTTTTCACTGTCAATCTCATCAGTTAAGGTGACTGAGATCCTATATACATTTGTCATGCTCTCCCCCGCTATACTAGGGAACAGATTTGCTGTGTTGTCCAGCTTGTCCCAGCGGATTGAACGCGTTTTCGACATTTTAAATTCCTCGCTTATTATAATGATATAGCGAAGCAGCACCCTAATCGAGCCTGCCGTACACCTCCATCGGCACATATGCCTTTATCTGTATCCCATCAGCCACATATTCCTCTGACACAAGCTCGCCCTGTTTTCTGATGAGCTGTATCACGCCTGCCTTATCATATGGGATAATTCTCTCAATATATACCTTGTTCTCTCTTAATATCTCCTCTAAAAGAGATTTTACCTCATCTAATCCCAGATCCTTTGCCGCTGAAATGTTAAGAGTATAATCTGCCCTGAAATCATGCAGCGGTTCGTTGTCTGTGCGGGCATCCTGCTTATTAAAAAGTGTGACAAATTTCTTGTCTTTTACACCAAGATCATCCAATGTCTGGTAGGTTATGAACATCTGCTTTTCTCGCTGCATATTTGATGCGTCCACCACATGGAAAATGATGTCAGCGTACTTTGCCTCCTCAAGGGTGCTCTTGAAGGCCTCTATCAGATGATGCGGCAGCTTTCTGATAAACCCGACCGTATCAGTTAAAAGCACCTGCTGCTTGCCATCAAGCGCAAGAATACGCGTTGTAGGATCAAGCGTTGCAAAGAGCTTATCCTCCTCAAGCACATCTGCCTCTGTCAGGTGATTTAACAGCGTGGACTTACCTGCGTTAGTATATCCTACTATCGCAACAACCGGTACTTTATTTTTTTCACGCTTTGCCCTTGTGATATCTCTGTGCTTCTGCACCTCTTTCAGCTCTCTTCGAAGCTGTGCTATCCTGTCATTTATAAGACGGCGATCCACCTCAAGCTTTTTCTCTCCGGGACCTCTTGTTCCTATTCCACCGCCAAGCCTCGACATGGACTTTCCCAGTCCCGACAAACGGCTTAATCTGTACTTGAGCTGAGCAAGCTCAACCTGTATCTTACCCTCACTTGTTGTAGCTCTTGATGCAAAAATATCAAGAATAACAAGTGTCCTGTCCATGACCTTTGTGTCAAGGTACATCTCCAGATTTTTCTGCTGTGCAGGACTCAGCTCATCATCGCACACAATGCCTGTTGCCCCTGTACTCTCCACAAGCTCTGCAATCTCCGCCACCTTGCCGGTGCCGACATACGTGCCCGGATGAATCTTTTCTCTTCTTTGGATAAGTGTGCCTACAACTGTCGCGCCTGCTGTCTTTACCAGCTCCGCAAGCTCTGAAAGTGAATCATCTGCATCATCACCGTCCTGCTCACTTACTCCGACGAGCACTACTCTCTCCTCAATATCCTCTATCTTAATAGTATCTGCCATAATCTATCTGGTCTCCAAAAACTGATATTCTCTTGCTGCATCCTCGTCATCGGGATAATCCTTCATGTATTCCTCCATTTTGCTCTTTGCTGTGGCAAAATCGCCGGAATACTCATATGCTATAATCATAGCCTTTGTTATCTGCTGCTTGTTCGGCACACTTTCAAGTTCAAGTGCGTTCTGAAAATAAGTAATCGCAGTGTCATAGTTACCATTGTCCATCTGCGCCTGTCCCATATTCATCAGCTCATAAGAATCTGCCTCACCGCTGTCCAGGTATTTCTTAAAATACTTCTGCGAGCTGTCATTATCGCCCTTCTTCTGATATACCTCACCCATATAGTAGTTTGCCTTGACAAGCTTCTCATCAATAGCCTTTTTCAGACTCTTTATTGCTGAATCATAATCACCAAGCATGGTATATATACGGCCTCTCTGCATATAGTCATCAGCAGTTTTTGCCTTAAGCTTTAAGGCATTATCCAGGTATTCCTTTCCCTGATCATTCATGCCATACTTTGACAAGGTCTCATAAACGCCAAGATATAGCTCATAATTATCATTATTCTCACTGAGCGCCGTCTTAAAATCCTTCAAGCCCTTGTCTGAATCATTCTTGGCAAAATATATACAGCCTCTCAGATAGTATGCGTCAGAATCCTTATTATAGTCGATAATAGCCGTATATGTATCAATCGCGCCATCCACGTCACCGCTTAAATACTGTGCCTTTGCCTTATAATAACATATGTCAAGCTCCTCTGCGCCTACTGATCCCACCGACTGGTCCAGTGCCTTCTGAAAAGCATCGACCGCATCATCATAGCTGCCGTTTTCTATACAGTTGATGCCATACTGTCTGTACGCATCCTTGTCCTTTGCCTTATCGCCGGAGCCACAGCCGGTAAGCATGCCTGCCGTGAGCACTACGGTAAGCGTGAGTGCCATAAATTTATTCTTTATCATAATAGTTCTCCATGTGTATATTCTTCCCCTTATTATATATGTATTTGCCAAACTTGTAAATCCCGCCCTTACATTTCTGCTAGGGGCCCGCAGTTCACGGTGAGGCAGGACCGGTGACGTATACACTCTCGTGAGTGCTACGCTGCACTGCCAAGATACTGTAGGAATTATGCTTTGCAGGCTGTTTATGCTCGACGAAACCGTCGAAACTCGCCGTCCATGGCTCGATTTCTCCTTGCCCCGGCGTCCATGCCGGGTCATTTCTGTGTTACATGAGCATAATTCAACAGTATCTAGACAGCTTCGCTATTCGCTCTCACAAGAGTGTATACGTCACCGGCCCTGCCCCACCGTGAACTGCGGATTATGAGATTGTAAGCTGCAATAGTACGGTTTATGGGCGTGGTGGGGGATATACATTCTCGGGAGTGCTACGCTGCGCTGCCAAGATACTGTAGGAATTATGCCTTGCAGGCTTTATATGCTCGACGAAACCGTCGAAACTCGCCGTCCATGGCTCGATTTCTCCTTGTCCCGGCATCCATGCCGGACCATTTCTGTGTTGCATGGGCATAATTCAACAGTGTCTAGACAGCTTCGCTATTCGCTCTCACGAGACTGTGTATCCCCCACCACGCCCACAAACCTCACTTTCCCATAAAAAATATAAGTATCGGTAAGTAGTGCAACACATCATCTCACATCTCTTCACAACATAGTAAGACGTAAGCACCGGCCACCGGTGCGCACACGTCACCACACACATTTTGCCACAACGTAAGGGACGTAAGCGCAGGGGACGGCGTGCACACGTACTCTTGCGAGAGCGCATAGCGAAGCTGCCTAGTGTCTGTAGGATTATGCTTAGAACCACAGAAATGCACCGCCATGGACGGCGGGGCAAGGCGTTATGCGCCACGGACGGCGCATAAAAGCCGATTTCGTCAGCCTGCGAAACACTCCGGGCATAATCCGTACAGACACTTGGCAGCGCAGTGTAGCGAACGCAAGAGTATGTGTGTACGCCGTCCCCTGCGCTTACGTCCCGACCTACAAAAAAAGAACCCCCGCGGGATGCACCCGCAGGAGTTCTTAAGCCCAATTTGTATTTAAAGGAGGAAGAAAAATTCTAAGCCTCTAAATGCCAGATTTCATCATTGTACTGCTTGATTGTTCTGTCAGAAGAGAAGAAGCCAGCCTTGCTGATGTTGACAAGCATCTTCTTAGCCCAAGCCTTCTTATCCTCATAATCAGCGTAAGCCTTCTCTTTTGTCTTGCAGTAATCCTCAAAGTCTGGGAATGTCATGAACCAGTCTTTGTTGAGGAGCTCGTTGTAAAGTCTCTCTAAGTTCTCCTTAGAACCAACCTTCATCATCTCATCACTTACAAGGAAGTCAACAGCCTTCTTTAAGTCTGCATCCTTGTCATAGTAATCCTTAGAGCAGTAGTCGCCTCTCTCATATCTGTCGATAACAGTCTGTGAATCCTCACCGAATACATAGATGTTCTCATCGCCGACAAGCTCAGCTATCTCTACGTTTGCTCCGTCACTTGTTCCAAGTGTAATAGCACCGTTAAGCATGAACTTCATGTTTCCTGTTCCTGATGCCTCCTTAGAAGCAAGAGAAATCTGCTCTGAAATATTTGCAGCCGGGAATAATTTCTCAGCTAATGTTACGTTGTAGTTCTCAACCATGAATACCTTAAGGTATGGACTTACCTCAGGATCATTGTTGATAATCTGCTGTAAGCAGAGGATTGCATGGATGATATCCTTTGCAATGATATATGCAGGAGCTGCCTTTGCACCGAAGAAGCATGTGATTGGTGTAGATGGCTTCTTGCCTGCCTTGATTTCAAAGTACTTACGGATGATGTAAAGCACGTTGAGCTGCTGTCTCTTGTACTCGTGAAGTCTCTTAACCTGGATATCAAAGATTGAATTGTCAGGTACATCGAGATTCTGAGTCTTCTTTAAGTAAGAAGCAAGCTCTGTCTTCTTTGCGTTCTTGATGTCAACAAGCTTTGTGAGAACAGTGTCATCATTGATGAAATTGCCAAGCTTCTCTAACTCGTTTGCATCCTTCTTCCAGCCGTCACCGATAAGCTCTGTGATGTATGCTGAAAGCTCCGGGTTACAAGACATTAACCAACGACGGAATGTGATACCGTTTGTCTTGTTGTTGAACTTCTCAGGATATAACTTGTAGAAGTTGTTGAGCTCTGTATTCTTTAAAATCTCTGTGTGGAGGTATGCAACACCGTTTACAGAATATCCGAAATGAATATCCATGTGTGCCATGTGTACAAGACCATCCTTGATGATGTATGTGCTCTCATCAGCTACCTTTGCGCGAACCTTGTTGTCAAGCTCACGGATGATTGGCATAAGCTGTGGAACTGCCTTCTCCAAGAAGCTGATTGGCCATTTCTCAAGAGCCTCTGCAAGGATTGTGTGGTTAGTGTATGCACAAACCTTTGATACAATCTCAATAGCCTCATCCATCAGGATGCCCTTCTCCTGAAGGAGACGGATAAGCTCTGGAATAACCATTGATGGATGTGTATCGTTAATCTGAACTGCTGCATAATCAGCAAGGTCATGTAAATTAGAGCCCTTTGCCTCTGCCTCTGCAAGGATAAGTCTTGCTGCGTTTGATACCATGAAATACTGCTGGTATACACGAAGGAGACGTCCTTTATCATCTGAATCATCAGGATATAAGAATAATGTAAGGTTCTTCTTGATATCATCCTTGTCGAAATCAATTGTGTCGCCTACGATTGACTCATCAACTGACTCGATGTCGAATAAGTGAAGCTTTGTTGTACGGTTGTTGTATCCAACTACATCGATATCGTAAAGTCTTGACTGTACTGTGAATCCGCCAAAGCTTACAGGATATGTGATATCTGTCTTTGTAAGCCAGCTCTCCTTTGTAATCCATGGGTTTGGAGTCTCCTTCTGGAGATTGTTCTCAAATACCTGCTTGAATAATCCGTAGTGGTAGTTGAGTCCTACACCGTCTCCGTTGAGCCCGAGTGTTGCGATTGAATCTATAAAGCATGCTGCAAGGCGTCCAAGTCCACCATTTCCAAGTGAAGGCTCAAGCTCGATTTCCTCGATTTCAGCAAGTGACTTTCCGTTCTTCTCAAGAGTCTCTTTAACTTCATCGTAGATACCTAAGTTGATAAGGTTGTTTGATAAAAGCTTTCCGATAAGGAACTCTGCTGAGATATAGTAGAGCTTTTTCTTTCCTTTGTTTGAAACCTTTTTCTCTGCCTTGTCTTTTACAAGCTCAAGTAATGCGTAGTATACTTCCTCGTCTGTACTAACGCTGATTCCCTTCTGAAGCTTTGTTTCGATTTCCTGCATGATTGCCATTCTGATTTCCTCCCAAATCTGTTATCATGTGTACACGCCAATGTGTCAAATTAACTAATTTTCATTTAGCGTGCTTAACTTCCTTGTGTCATTTGATGAATCAAGTATAATCCATTACACTGCACAATTCTTGCAATATACAGTCGAAAACTTGCACAATCCTATCATTTTTCGGTATTTTTAGTGGCTTTTCAAGAAATAATATGCTAAAATATCATCATGAATATATTAGAATATGAAAATTATCACGAAGCCAAAACACATGTGGAGCTTACGTTCCCATACAATACCTACCTGTGCTCCATTCCTCTTGATTTTTCCGGAGTTCCGCTGCACTGGCATGATGACATGGAGCTTATCTATATAAAGAAGGGCTGCGGTCATATATCTGTGGATTTTAAGGAGTACCATGTCACAGCGCCAAGCCTTGTGCTGATTCTGCCGGGACAGCTTCACTCTATAGACCAGTATATGGATGAATCGATGGAGTACGAAAATATCATATTTTCCCTGTCGATGCTGCTTCCCGGAAAGTACGATTACACCAAGGAGGATTTTCTTACACCTCTCTTAGCCGGCAGATTCACAGTTCCGACGGTTTTTACACCGGTGTATCCATACTACGAGGATGTCGTGGCTCCAATAGATGCATGCGATGAGATTTGCAAGACGATGCCGCAGGGCTATCAGCTTTATATAAAAAGCAAGCTCTATGAATTCTTTTTTGTGCTTGATAACCGATGCCGTAATCTGACAAAGCCACTAAAAAGCAAAAAAACTCTTGATAAGATGAAGGTTGTGCTCAAATATGTGGAAAATAATTATGCCGACAAAATCTCCATTGCCGATATCGCTGATGTAGCCGGGTTTTCCGAGTCTCATTTTATGAGGTATTTTAAAGAAACCATGGGCACATCGTTCGTTGACTATTTAAAGGACTACCGCCTGACCATGGCTGCGAGACTTTTGCAAAGCTCAGACAGCTCGGTGCTTTCTATTTCCGGTGAAGTGGGGTTTGAAAGCCTGTCATATTTTAACAGAGCCTTCAAAAAGCACTATGGCATGACACCTCTGCAGTACCGCAAGGGCAGTTGACACCACTCTAGACAGTTACAATACAATATTTCTTAAATAAACGATGGTAAATAAACATGAAAAAAAATACATACATAAAAATGACTGCCCCATTCCGTGAAAATAACAGGGCAGCCCGAAAGCTTGAATTAATCAATAAAATATGCACTTATTTAGTTTTTATCACATACCCTGTATACGTGCTGTATCTGTGCTTTACAGCCGGTCATATGCTTGCACTCTCAATCATTGCTCCGCTTATCGGCTTTATTGCAGTATCGGTTTTCAGATATATCGTAAACAGACCACGCCCATACGAAAAATTTGATATGCCGCCTGTCATTCCAAAGGATACCCACGGCAGGTCTTTTCCTAGCCGACATGTTTTTTCTGCATTTATAATTGCATTTACTGTTTTAATATGCTCACCTTCTGCTTCGCCTTTATGGTTCACCGGCATTTTGCTTGCAGTCCTTGCAGCTATCATTGCCTGTGTCCGTGTGATATCAGGTGTGCATTTTATCAGCGATGTTGTCGGTGCTTTTGTTTTTGCAGCCATTGAAGCATATATAGTGACTGTTTTCTTTTTATAAATAGCTGTTAGTTGTTTCCACCATCAACACTCTTTTTTATGGCATTTCCGGCATCATCTACGGCATCCTTTGCGCCGTCTATTACATCCTTGCCGGCATCACCTGCGCCGTCTATCACATCCTTACCGGCATCGCCTGCGCCGTCTATCACATCTTTTCCGGCATCGCCTGCTCCGTCTATCACATCCTTGCCGGCATTTCCGGCGCCATCTATGATATCCTTGCCGGCATTCCCGGCATCGTCGGCGGCAGAGCCACCTCTTTGTGTATTTTCAACCATTGAAGTGTCTGCCACATTACTATTGTTTCCACAGGCTGCAAAAGCGCTTGCAGCAGCGAGTATCAGGCAAAGTGCCAATAAATATTTCATTTTCTTCATTGTATCAGTCTCCTTTTTGTTTTGGAGATAGTATGGGCAATTTTTCGTAATTTATACATCATTCGTAACTATTCTGAACCACTGAGAACAAAAAAGCTAATGCGTCATGCATGTATTCATGTAAGCAGCAGTTTTTCTTGTTCTCAGCTTTTTAACTTGGGTTTTGTGATGAGTGCCGCGATATATGAAAAGATAAGTGCTGCCGATACTCCGACGGCACAAGCCTTAAAGCCGCCCTTAAACAGGCCTATAAAGCCCTCGCTGTCCACTGCCTCCTTCACACCCTTCCACAGTACATTGCCAAAGCCCAAAAGCGGTACGTTGGCACCGGCACCTGCCCACTTTGAAAATGGCCCGTATATGCCGACAGCGCCAAGCAGCGCTCCCGTGCACACGAGCATTACCATAATTCTGCCCGGCATGAGCTTTGTTTTTTCCATTAAAATCTGTACTATGGCGCAGATTATACCGCCCACGACAAATGCTTTTACATAATCCATTATATCCTTACGCCTTTCTTCTATTTTTTGAACGTGCGCCATCCTCAAAAACGGCTCGTTCACCCTATCTCGTTCACCCTATTATATATGTGAAGCCATCAGCTTCAAATTGAAGCTTCAAGCACCACACCGTGTGCAATTCCCGGTACTGACTCGCCCTCGTTGAAGCTGACCGGCGAAAGAAGTGCTCCTGTCGGCACAAATAGTATACGCTTCAATTCACCGCTTCTAAG
>ERZ825896.3996-NODE-3996-length-11791-cov-3.661128_pt1 | contig 11791 bp, 4 predicted proteins | sample MGYA00519858_ERZ825896 | MGnify/ENA primary metagenome ERZ825896 (study PRJEB31778, sample SAMEA3449214) | human gut metagenome | biome: human gut; feature: human-associated habitat; material: faeces | place: United Kingdom | collected 2010/2012 ... | reverse complement strand
GTCACAAGGTCATTCTACCACTAGTGTGCAAGCACACGTGGTGTCAGACCTTTTGCCCCTGGTATCTTTCAAATTTGTGTAACAAAAATAAGAACCAGATAAGAGTTCCTCATCTGATTCTTATTATCTCATTTCAGGTATCCTTTTGTACGGACACCCTTCTTTGCATTTTTAACGCTGCATCTTAGTATCTTTTTCTTTTCAGCACGGTTACAACCGCCCCTGCTGCCAGTATCATCAGTGCAAATGCTCCTGCGATCGGTGCAGTATCTCCGGTCTTGACTGCTCCGTTAGCGGATGTGCCATTTCCTTTGCCCGATCCATTTCCATTACCTGCTGTATTTCCATTATTCTGACCATTGTTGGAATTACCGTTCTGGTTATCCTTTCCATCATCAGACTTGGATTTTACAACCAGGTTGTTGATTGCATCATGAATCGCATCTGCATAAGCATCTACTTCTGCCTGCTTGGACAATGGCTGATTTCTGTCGACCTTGGCGATCGCATCTTTCAGTGTCTTCACAGTTGCATCTGTATAAATACTCAGATCAGCCGGTACTTTTGCAAGTGCTTCATCCACTTTCGTGTAATCTGCCTTGATCATTTTCAGTGCTGCCTGTGCATTTTCAAATCTTGCTTTTGCTGCCTGGAACTCATCTGCTGATACATTTCCTGTACTGCTGTCCAGTGCCATCAGTGCATCGTAAGCTTCCTTATACTCTGTATAAGTCTCTTCTGTGTAATCTCCTGCTTCAGACTTGAACTGAATCTTATCTCTGTAAGCATCCATATCTGTTGCTCTTAATACAAGACCATCGATTGCATTGCGGATAGACTGTACTGCTTCTGCAATCTGTTCTGCTGTACCGGATGTCTTCAATGCATTCATGTTATCCGCATTTACAGTTGCTGCCAGAACTGTATAGGAATCTGTTGTATAATTAGCTGCTTCATATTTTGCTGCATCACTTAATGCTGCATTCAGTTCCACGATGCTGATAAGATTTGCTTTCGCATCCTGCATAGCACGGATATTGGCATCTGCCTTTGTCTCATCATCAATCTGGCTTTCAGCCTGTGCGATAGCTGCTTTCAGGACTGCATAGCTGTCGCTTGTGTAATTTTCCGCATTGACTTTCTTCATCTCATCAATGACTGTCTGTACTGCGGATGTATCTTTCAGTACAAGTGCTCCTTCTGCTGCCCGCAGAGCTGTCTCTGCTTCCTGTACACTTTCTGTTGTTCCATTTGCAAGAACAGCATTTGCTGCATCCAGTGCATCACTGTAATTCTTCCAGCTTGCTGCTGTATACTTCTTTTCATTTCCCTCATGCCGTTCATTGCATTCTGCGATCACGCTCTTCAGACTTCTCACATCAACTAATGCTGTAATACTGTCTGTATAAGCTGCTTTCTTTGCTGCGATCTCTGTCGGATTAACTCTTGTAGTATTATCTGCTTCGATCAGATCACTCAGAGCTTTCTTTGCATCGGTATATGCTTTGGCAGATGCTGTCGTATAATCATCTGCATTATACTCAACTCCTGCCTGAAGCTCCAGTTCAGCAAGTTCTCTTTCTACTTTTGAATACTCAAGAGCTGCTTCTTTTTCTTCAATCTGAGTCTTCAGCTTTTCTGCTGTATCCTGGGAAAGATTATCTGTATCTTCCAGTGCTGCCACAATCTTATTGAGTACAGTTTCATATGCTGTAAATGTCTTGGCTGTATAAACTTCAACCTCTCCGTCTTTCTGGCTCTTCTTCTCTGCAACTGCCCTGCGAAGTGCCTCAAGAACTGTAGCATTTGCTTTTACTTTTGCCTTACTGCATGCAGTCTTCAATGCACCTGCTGCTGTATCAACTGTATCCTGTGTAGCATACTCATTCGTTTTCAGTTCTTCAGCAACTGCTTTCGCTTTATCTACTGCTGCTTTAGAATCTGTTGTCCAGTTTGCTGCATCACTGCTTCCTGTTGCCGCAATCGCCTCATCCAGCTTTGTCTTGTCAACTGTAGCTGCTGCCTTACTGCTTGTCTTGATCATTGAAATTTCCGGAATATTTTCACCCCAGGTTACTGTTACATCCAAAATTCTTTTATCTGAATCTACAGCAAATTCATTGATTGCCTGGCTCAGTTTACCAAGTGTAACTCTCTGGATATTACTTCCATCTTCATTTGCAATTCTTGCAGTTACAACTGCATCAGATGCTGCTCCATTCTGGATCATACGGATCGTTCTCTTTGCCTCCAGATCAGAAATGCGATAAGTAAATGATCCATTTGCTTCTGACGGCTTGTATACCGTACGGTAATCTTCTTCAAATACATTGGAAGGTACTTTTCCTTTTTCTTCGATCACGGTCGATACGATATCTCGATTTGACTCTGTAGAGATATAGGCTCCACCATTGATCTGGATCTCATAGAAATCAACCCATCTGTAACTGTATGTCTTAAGCGGTACAACTCTTAAGTAACGTCCGCTTACATTCAGCCCTGTCTGCTCTGCATACATATTTCCAGGATTCTCACTGTCATGTGTCAGAGCTGCATAATCTTTTGCTGTATCTGTATTGGCTGTATTCTCGAAAGAATTATTTCCTACAGTCAGCACTGTTGTCCAGTTTGCTGCATCAGGATCATTTGCTACTTCAAATTTTGCATAACGCAGGAAATCAAGGCTTGTCTCTTTTACATAGTAACGGATGGACTTGAAGTCGATCGTCTGTCCAAGGTCAAACACGATCTTCTTTCCGCTATCCTGCACACCTGTGATCGTTCCATATGTTGTAAGGTCTCCGTCAAAAACATTATTGACGTTTCCACTTCCACGCATATCACGGCTTGCATCGTTCTGTGCAAAATCACTGGTTACTGTCTTTTCACCAATAAATTCATACGTTACTGTGAAAGCATCCCAGCTTACATCCACTGCTGCATCTGTATCATTATAAAGTCTGATATAACGTGCATCGGCTGCCTGGGACGGATCTGTTACCTCTGTCCACTCTACCCCATTCATAGAAGTCTGTAACTTCAGTGAAGTTCCTGTCGGACTGGTAATTCCTGTCACCGCCTTGATATGTCCAAGATCGATTCCGATATACTTTTCGGCTCCTACGCTTAAGGATGCTGCATTCAGTGATACAGTTCCTTCTGCTGCTGTTCCAAGGACCTCACAGTTCTCGATATTTGTAAATACGTTATCTTTTGTTCCTGTATTATTTACTCTTTCTGTTACCGTAAATTCTGAGAATCTCGCCCAAGTCTGTCGATATTCCAGATTGCGGATACGGATATACTGTGCAGAAAGTCCGTTTAATTCAATATCCAGTACATCAGTTCCTGAAGTTGTTCCTGTATGGGATTCATATCCCGGAACGGCTGTCCAGCTCGTTCCATTTACAGATGTCTCAACTGTATATTTTACAAACTTATCACCATTGGACGGTGATCCTACTGCGATATGTACACTTTCCAATGTTGCAACCTTTCCAAGATTGTATCCAAGGAAATCATCTACATTTACAGCATCACCAGTACCTGTATTAAACCAGATAAATGTACTGTCATTTCCGTCACGAAGGAGTGATTCTGATCCCTGGTAAACACTCCAGCGATTCGGCTTCATTAATGTATAACTGAGTTCGCTGTCGTCTCCGTCATCTGTATTCTCATCTTTGTTGATCGTGATCTCATTAACCTGCAGCCATGCATCTGCTGCATTGTCTGCTGTTGCGATCAGGCGGATACCCATTGCTTCAAAATCTTCCGGAAGATTTTCTTTTGCAACACTTACTTCCTGGTTCTGGTTTCTGACACCTGCAAAACTATTGTTCATGCCTGTAAGCTCCAGATCTTTCCAGGTCTTTCCATCGGTTGTGTACTGCAGCTTTGCCTGATCCATATGATCTTTTCCTGCTCCAAGAAGGAACCGGATATCATTGATCTTGATTGCCTTACTGTAACTTACTCCGATATAGGTACCTGTTGTAATCTTATTCGGTGTCTTATAAATCGCACTTGTGCTGTCATCTCCGTCAAATAAGTTATCCGCAGAGCCTGTCGGTGTGTCTGTACGGCTTGTGATGTATTTACGGATCACTTTGTCCGGATTCAGGGCAAGTTCTGCTTTGCCTGATACATATTCAGCCAGTTTTTTAATAAACGGAACAATATGCTGTACTCCGACTTCTGCGACTTCCTGATAATTTACATACAGGAAATCATGCGTCTTGGACTGTGCGAATGCCGTTTCTCCTTCTGTATTGTATTCCACAACTGCGGATACATCTCCGTTCAGAGAACTCTTTACTCCATTCAGGTATGCAATCGCTGCATCTGTTGTATCTTTCCAACAATCCAGCCAGTAAACAATCTGATTTCTGATTGCCTCATTACCTGATTCTTTATACAATGCTGCTGCATCCTGAAGTGTCTGGAATTCCTGGATCAGATCATCCACATCTGCTTCTGTGACCGTTTCCGTTTCCAGTTTATCTTTAAATGCGTTGAGTTTTTCCTTCAGTTCTACTGACTCCTGAAGCTCAGTTACACGGCTGTCCATATTCTGATTGATCATATGCTTGGACAACTCTCTGAGTGCATCACTTGCTTCTGTCTCTACTGCCGAATTATGATCTACAAATGAAAATGCGTCTTCCCATGTCTGATCTGCATCGGCATCTGTATCCCAGATATTCCATGCATAGGATGCATTTGCAAAAATAGCTACTTTACTTGGCTCTGACTGCTGCATCGGGTTCAGCATGATTCCCTGAATCTTAGACGCATCAACACCACCATGAAGGAATGTGCTGTTACCACCCATGATCAGATGCTTATGTGAGTTATCTGAACAAGGCCAGTTGATCCACATGAAAGGACCTCTTCCTACATTATTTGTAAATGTAGTAGTAAAATTATTTGTAACCTCACCCCAGACACGTCCACCGGTCATAACGATCTGTACATTTTCCGGTACACTCTTCAGGGTCTGAAGTTCACTGGAACTTCCATTTCCCATATAATCATACGGAACGAACGGAAGTGTCATCTTCATATCAGGGTATTCCTGCTTCACCTCTGCCAGCCAGGTACTCATATCGTTCAGAAGTCTTACTTCATTTGCTGCTCCCGGATTTACAAAGTCATCCGCAAGAATCGCAATCTGACGTACTCCTGCATCAATTACCTGCTTAAACTTTGCTTTCAATTTTGCAAGATCTTCATTATAGTGTGCATCTGTATCAAAGCGGAAGTTATTTCCACTCGGAAATGGATGCAGGGCATACACAAATCTGCACTTGGAAGCATTTCCAGCTTCTGCAAGTGGTCTGATCTTACTCTCTAACTCTTCATCTGTATAGAGTTCATCCCAGTTTGCTCTGTGTTTCGGATCATCCTTTGGTGCATAGAAATAAGCATTTAACTTATAGTATCCCCCCCATGTCATCAGATTCACACGATCCTCTGTAGACCATGGATTTCCATAATATCCTTCAATAAATCCACGGCTTACAACATCTGCATAATCTTCAATCGTAAAATTTCTGATCGACAGGCTCTCTGTCTGTGCAAGTACATGATACAGTGTCGTCAGTCCATAAAAACTTGCATCTGTATCTTTTCCCAATACAGCAATCGTATTGTTGTCACTTTTCAGGAAATAGGAATCGGTATGATCAAATAATGAAGTATCTACAGCATATTCATCTACGATCTGATCATCTACTGTTCCGTCCGATCCGTAAACTCCTACATAAATGTTCGTTGCACCACTCTTTTCTGCATCTGATTCTGTCACATTCAGACCTTTCAGTTCTGCAGTCTCTTCAAGTCGTGCTTTTGTTGCATCGTCAATATCCTCATCATAAATGACATTGACATTCTTTTTCAGGATGTAGCTTCCATCCTGATACGTCATTTCCTGAGGATTCGGATAAAGCTTATATGTAACTTCTTCCGCTTCCTCAGCCTTTGCCGGTATTGCAGTCATCGGCAGAACCATTGCCACCGCCAGCACTGCTGCAAGTACCTTTTGGACTCTTCTTCCTTTCATGCTTTTTCCTCCCTTGCAAAATTTAATTTTATTTAACTATCAAATAAAATCACGCAAGTATACAAATCTATTATAACATTACAAGATTTTTTTTCCTTGTCATTACCGTTACTATTCTTCCTTATTTTTGTCTAATATGGAACTAAAAATCACCGGATTTTCAGATACTTCTCTTTAAAATCCGGTGGTTTTCTCCATCTTGAAACTATTCTTTTAATATTCAAATACAGCAACGCCATAAGCAGGGAGCGGATATGCAAAAGAATATTTCTGACCGTCGCACTCTTTCTTCACCGGCTTATAGATCTCGGTTCTCTTTTCTCCAGAACCTCCATACTCTTTCTCGTCGCTGTTCAGTACCAGCTTACACTGCCTCTTCGTCGGCACTCCAACCCGGTAATCTTCTCTTGCTACCGGAGTAAAGTTGCACACAAATAAAAGATTCTTTTTCTTTCCCTTTGAATGTCTGACAAAACTGAAGATACTTCTGAAAATATCATCTTTATTGATCCATTCAAATCCGGCCGGATCATTATCCAGCTCATACAGTGCAGGATGCTTCTTATATAAATGCAGAAGATCTCTGTACCAGTTCTGGATCTGCTGATGTGGTTCTTCTGAAAGAAGGAACCAGTCCAGTTCTCTCTCCTCGCTCCACTCACGCAGTTGTGCAAACTCCTGTCCCATAAAAAGAAGCTTCTTTCCCGGATGTCCTGTCATAAATGCATATGCTGCCTTGAGATTGGCATATTTGTCAAAGCCTTCTCCCGGCATCTTATTCAGCATGGAGCATTTCAGATGAACGACTTCATCATGCGAAAGAACAAGGATATAGTTCTCCGAATATGCATACTCCATGGAAAATGTCATCATATGATGTGCATTTTTCCTGAAATACGGATCCAGCTTCATATACTCTGTAAAATCATGCATCCATCCCATATTCCACTTCAGGCTGAATCCCAGTCCGTCATCCTCCGGGTTTCCTGTAACCTTTGGCCATGCAGTGGATTCTTCTGCGATCATCATCGTCCCCGGATTTCTTCCAAGTACAACAGAATTAAGATGCTTGAAAAACTCAATCGCCTCAAGATTCTGATTTCCACCATACTTGTTTGGAACCCACTGTCCGTCCTGCTTTCCATAATCAAGATAAAGCATGGATGCCACTGCATCGACACGCAGTCCGTCCACATGGAAATGCTCGATCCAGAACAATGCATTTGCAATCAGGAAATTCCGTACCTGCGGCTTTTCATAATCAAAGATCTTCGTTCCCCAGTCAGGATGCTCTCCCTTTCTCGGATCTGCATACTCAAAAGTCGGTGTTCCGTCAAAATCAGCCAGTCCGTGAGCATCCTTCGGGAAATGTGCCGGAACCCAGTCAAGAATCACACCAATCCCATTCCGGTGCAGATAATTGATCATATAAGCGAAATCTTCCGGTGTTCCATATCTGGAAGTCGGTGCAAAATAACCAGTTACCTGATATCCCCATGAGCCATCAAATGGATGCTCCGCGATTCCCATCAGTTCTACATGCGTATACCCCATCTTTTTTACATATTTTGTAATCGCTTCTGCAAATTCACGATAAGTATAAAATCCCTCATCTTCCCTTCCCGGATGCCTCATCCAGGAACCCATATGCACTTCATAGATGGATAACGGATTTTCTTTATTATCCCATTTTTTTCTGCTTTCCATCCAACGGTCATCCGTCCATTTTAAATGAGAAATGTCCGTAATCCTGGAAGCAGTTCCCGGCCGAAGTTCTGCATAATTGGCAAATGGATCTGCCTTATAGATCAGCTCTCCGCTCTGTGTCTCAATACAGTATTTGTACATCTGTCCGTCTTTCGCTTCCGGTACAAAAACTGTATAGATTCCTAATGGCTCCTGCCGCTCCATCCTGTCCGCTGCAGCATCCCATCCATTAAACTCTCCGATCACTGAAACACTCTTTGCATGTGGAGCCCATACTGCGAAATAAACACCCTTTTTGCCTGCTGTCACTTCATGTGCACCAAGCTTCTTATAAATCTCATAATGATTCCCCTGCCCGAAAAGGTAGTGATCCAGTTCTCCTATCTCATAAGGCTGCAGTTTTTTCACTGCCTTCTTCTTTGTAACCATAAATCCACCTCACTGCTCGAATTCTTTCATTGCTTGGGATTTTGCTCCCAACATCATAGCATCATTATACTTGATGTACCTGAAAAAAGAAAGAGAAAACATATTTTTGCACAAAAATAGACAGCCTTTCCCAAGACTGTCTATTAATTCTGACTAAATTTTGTCGTTAAATGTTGAAATCTCGTTCGGAAAGAATAATTCTGTCCGACGAATCTGTATTTCTTCCGAATACTCTCTTCACCAGCTTCTTGGCTGAAGCTTTCTGTGAATGTGCGATTGCCTTATCCATTACTTCTTTTACTTCCGCAACAGTTACTGAATGATCTTCTCTCTGAAGAGAATCAATGCAACTGTAAAGAGCAAGAATACCCATTTCATCAATCTTGTAACCATTCTCCTGGGCATAAGTCTGACCAAATGTTACTAACTCATCATTGATGAATACCGGAAGCTCCAGTCTGGAAGTAAATTTACGTTTGAATTCGCGATGGGATGCAAACATTCTTTCCAGCGGTTTCTTCTGGTCTTCCAGAAGGAAGAGAAGTTCGCCGGTCTGTTCATCCATCATGTCATTCAGTTCACGGATGGTTCTGTCATTCATCTTGGAAGCTTTTTCGATGATCAGTGCGCCACCGTTCAGCTTATCGATGATACTTCCGATGTCCTTTTTGTTCAGAGAATCACCGGTTACGATTGCAACTTTACCTTGTTTGAGTCTGCGCTGTTTCTGGATTGCTTTTACAATATCAACTGCGAGGACTGTTTTTCCGCTTCCCTTGCGACCAAGGATCAGGATGTTGCCTGTGCGGGAAGTTCCATAACGGTTACGGCAACGTTTGTCGTTATCAAGGATTTCAACAAGCTGTTCACTGACACCACGGATCGGTACAAAGTAAGAGAACAGCTGCTTCTGCTCTTCCGTAAGTCCAAGCTTCAGTCCAATCTCACTTGTTGCACTCAGATCGTAACGACCCTGTACAACGAATCCGGTATCGAATTTACCCATGCGTTCAGTGATTTCATCTTCTGACGGTTCTTCGATTTCAAGAACTTCGTCAATATCAGGAGTTGGCGCTGATTTTGAAGTTTCTTTCTTTGGCTCAGGAGCCGGTTTCTCGTCAAATTCAAGATCAAGATAATCATCACTGCTATCTAATTCTTCTTCATCTTCAAAGGAATCAAGGTCTGCAAAATCACTATCATCTTCGTCAGAATCATGATCATCGATATCGAGAGCAGATTCTTTTTCAAAATCAAAATCCTCTTTATGATCTTCATCTAATTCATCATCGATCTGGTAGTCATCTTCGTCTTCATCCTCGTATTCTTCCTCATCGTCATACTCGGAATCGTCTTCATCCTCGTATTCGTCGTCGTCGTCATACTCGGAATCATCTTCATCCTCGTATTCCTCGTCGTCGTCATCCTCGGAATCGTCTTCATCCTCGTATTCAGCTTCTTCATCGTAAACCGCATCCGATTCATCATCTTCTTCGGAGTCAACGATTTCTTCAAAATCATTTTCTTCCGGCTCTTCCTCGTCAGTGTCTGAAGCTTCTTTGGATGAATCTTCCGGGCTTTCAGTCGCTTCATCCTCTTCATCATCAACGAAATCTTCAGCATCTTCATCGGTGATTTCAGGCTCTTCACCATTTTCAAGCTGTTCCATCAGTTTGCGGATATCATCAGAAAGGATTGGTTTTGTAGCTCCAAGAACTTCCTCTTCTTCTTCTTTCTTCTTTTCGCGCAGGGCTTTTTCTTTCTCAGCTTCCTCCTGGCTCTTTTCAAGAATCTTTGCATTTTCACGCTGGGTTGCTTCCCAGTTGGCAAGAATTTCTTCAATCTTCATCTTACCGGTCATCTGTGAATCGTCTGAAGCAGATTCAGGAGCAACTGCACCAGAAATATTAAATGCAATGATAGATTCAATGACAGTAGTAGGTGATAAATTTACAAAAAATGAAATATTCGTACCAGAAATGTTAGTAGCAGCACGTGCAATGCAAAAAGGTGTTGAAGTTTTAAAACCATTATTAGTTGGAGATAATGCAGTTTCAGCAGGAAAAATGATAATGGGAACAGTTGCAGGGGACTTACATGATATAGGTAAAAACTTAGTTATAATGATGCTTGAAAGTGCAGGATTTGAAGTAATTGACCTTGGCGTAGATGTTCCGGTAGAGAAATTTATTGAAGCAGTACGTGAGAATCCGGATGTTAAAGTAGTAGGTGTTTCCGCACTTCTGACAACAACCATGCCAGCTATGAAAGAAACGGTTGAAGCTCTTAATAAAGAAGATTTCCGTAAAGATATCAAGATCATGGTTGGTGGAGCTCCGATCACTCCGGAATTTGCAGAAGAGATCGGTGCAGATGCTTATACAGCAGATGCAGCTTCCGCAGCGCAGGTTGCAAAATCACTTGCCGCATAAAGTAAACAGGCAAAAAAGCGGGTATTTGCAATCCGCTTGCTTAAGGAGAAACTTGTTTGGGCAGGAATCTCCGGTATAATAGCAGATTAAGATCCGCAGAAACTAGAAAGGTATAATAGTTTCTGCGGATTTTTGACTATAGATTATAGGGGGTGGGACAGAGTATGAATACATACCGGGTGTTTTTTATAAAAGAAAAAACAGAAGTCACGGTGAAGGAAGGAACTACGGTACTGGAGGCTGAGCGAATCGCAGGTTTATCCCCGGATGCACCATGTGGAGGAGCCGGAAAATGTGGAAAATGCATGGTAAAAATAAACGGAGCTGTGGAAAAAGCCTGTCAGACAAAGATAACTACAGATATTGAAGTAGAAACGATTGAGAAAAAATCTGAACACAGAATCCTTGTAAAGGGAACAGAGAGAGCCGTGACTTTTTCACCGGAACTGGAAATTCTGGATATTGAGATCCCGCCATGTACAGTGGGAGAAAACAGTTCAGACTGGGCAAGACTTTGCGAAGCGATAAAAAGCTGCCGGAAGAAAGATATCTTTTTTCAGCCAAAACTGGAAATACTGCCTGTAATCAGCCGACTGATAAAAGAGAAAAATGGAAAAGCGAGAGCGATTATCAGCGGAGATCAGATCCTGGAGCTGAAAGAACAGGACGACAGACCGGTACTGATGGCAGCTTTTGATATTGGGACAACAACGGTGGCAGGATATCTTCTGGATGGAAAAACAGGAGAGCAGCTGGCAACAGCAAGTGCATTAAATACACAGACAGAATATGGCGCAGATGTGATCATGAGAGCAAATTATTCGCTGGAGCACGGTACAGAAGAACTTTCCACATGTATCCGGGAGCTTTTAAGAAAATTGATCGGTACACTTTGTGAAGCGGCGAAAAAATCTCCGGAGGATATTTATCAGGTCAGTGTTGTGGGAAATACCTGCATGCATCATCTTTTCCTGGGAATTGTACCGGATTCTCTGGTTCATGCACCGTATAATCCGGCCATCAGTCAGGGGCTGATGTTTCCGGCAGAAAAATTCCATCTTGGTATTCACCCGGGAGGACAGTTGGTAGCTTTACCTGTTATTGCAGGTTTTGTGGGGGCAGATACTGTAGCATGTCTTCTGCCTGTGAATCTTGAAGA
>ERZ825896.3993-NODE-3993-length-11800-cov-2.927288_pt1 | contig 11800 bp, 12 predicted proteins | sample MGYA00519858_ERZ825896 | MGnify/ENA primary metagenome ERZ825896 (study PRJEB31778, sample SAMEA3449214) | human gut metagenome | biome: human gut; feature: human-associated habitat; material: faeces | place: United Kingdom | collected 2010/2012 ... | reverse complement strand
ACAACGAAGAACTGCTCCAGATACTGAACTCGCTATTCTCGCCGGTTTATAATGTCTTACTGGCACGGAACGGAAAAGAGGGACTGGAGATCACACGTTCCCAAAAGCCGGATATCATCGTCAGCGACATCATGATGCCTGAAATGTCTGGAACCGAAATGTGCCTGAAGATCAAGAATGATTTCGACATCTGTCATATACCGGTCATCCTGTTGACAGCGCTCGGTCCGATTATCTTTCTTTCTTCCCGTGCTGATAAGATGGATATTATTATGGCTATCAATATGGGCGGAGACGATTATATCAGCAAGCCGTTCAATGCCAAAGTGCTGCTTGCCCGTTGCAACAACCTGGTGCGCAACCGTATTATCCTGCAAAAGAAATTCAACGAGCAAAGGGATTTCGATACGCAATCGCTGGCCAGCAACCCGATCGACCAAAAGTTCATGGACACAGTAAACCGAATCGTAGAAGAAAACCTGAGTAATATGGAATTCGACATGAATACCCTGGCTAAAGAACTGGGATTGAGCCGCAGCTCGCTTTATGCCAAGTTCAAAGCCCTGACCGGAATGACACCGAACGATTTCGTCCTGAATTGTAAATTGAAGCGGGCCGCCACCTTGTTGATAACCCGTCAGGATTTGCAGATTGCCGAGATCTCCGACATGCTGGGTTTTGGTTCCCCCCGTTATTTCACCCGTTGCTTCAAAGCACAGTTCGATACGACACCGGTGGAATACAAGAAAAAAACACTTTAAGGACCAGATTATGTATAAGCATAACACTTTTATGGACGACTTTTTACCACAATATAGATAAGCATTTTATCTATATTTATGCGACAAAAGTTTATTTAACTGATACAATTAGGTTTATAATCTCACTAAAAATTAAACAGATAAGATTCCAAAGTGACATCTTCCAAACCTATAGCAGGGTTTTGAATAATTATCTTTTTTTTAATCCGAAACTTACAAGTCGAAACTGATGACGTCGAAACACCCATTAAAGCAGCAATATAAGATCTACTCAATTTTAGTCTTAATAAACAACATATATGTAAATCATGTCGAGTAAGATCCGGATATGTTTTGGCTAGTCGCGATAAGAAATTTTCTAATCCCCAATCAATCCACCGTTCAATATACCACCATTCCTCTTCATCAATATATAATATCTTTTTAACTTGTGAATCAGATAGTCCGAAATACCACAGTAACCGATCTGATATTTTTTTCTTCAATGCATTATTATTCATAAGGTCAACATTAATTAGACAAATACAAAAATAAATAATACAAAAAAGGACTACTTTGCAATAAACGACTAATTATTTGCAAAATACGGCATTCAGCAGGTCTATAGTATAAAAAATCGGTACAAATACATTAAAAAAGTCATAAACAGTACAAATTTCAAAAGCTACCACCAAACTTGTTGTTCATTTTGATAGACAAAAATACGCTCTTGCTTGCCCCGTGTATGATTCCGTAATATTAAAAGCGCATTATCCGGAACAGAATCAAAATACAACACTCTTTCTTCTGCTTTTTGCTTTCCTAAGGATTTCCAACCAGCCTGATCCCAAAAGAACAGTTCATACATTTCTCCGTAATGTATTGCATTATCATCGCTTCGAGGGACACAACGTACACGATCGACAATCGTTTTTCTCTCAAGATCTAATCCAACCCAACCACTATCAGGCTTCTCTGCATGAAAAATAGTCAACCAATCTCCATCAAAAGCTTTTTCTCTAGCCATATCTGGATTATTTTGATATATTTTCTCAGACCCGATAAGTTTACCTTTTACTATACTATCACTATTTTCCTCATAAAACTGCAATTCTGCGATATTACAATAACCATTACTACTTGAATAATAACGCCAATACCGATATTTTTGACTTGGAGACAATTTTATTAAATCCGGATAAGAAAAATCATTTATCTTGTACAGTAATTCATATCGATTAAAATTCTTATCATTCGAAGCATGAATTTCTCCTCCAATAATTCGAGACTCCACATTTGCGATACCCGAATTTTTGGGATATTTACGATGCAAGCAAACCTGATGCGTTTTTAACTTATCAGCACACCAATAGTGTAAATTTCCATTCTTCTCAACCGAAAACGGGGTAGATACCGGTACTAAACATGTACCATCATATCCCCATACGAGATAAACAATATCTCTACCCACTTTTTGAAATTCGGCCCGATTCCCTTTTACAATTCCCAGATCAAGTACAGTCCATGACTGATTATCAAAAACAGACAAATAAACATATTTATCTTTGAGCTTTTGAGTCAGCAATTGTACAGACAAATCACTGGTTTTCATATATTCATCTGTTACATCCTGTTCAAATATTTCAAAGAAAGGATGTGTATAAACTGCATCTTTTAAGTAGCGGACGATTTTATCATTGGCTACATAACTAATTCTATATACCTTCGGTATAGGGTCATAAGGAAAAAAAACATCTCCTGGGTTAGAGGTTAATCCCCAACTGAAAGGCATAAAAATTCCGTTATCACTCAAAAATGTATACCAGGCATGCCTTCCCTCCTTTCTTCCCCATTGGGGAATATAATCCATTGCAACCGGAAGACCATGACTTCTTAACACCATGGTTGCCAACGTTGCAGAACCAAAACAATCCCCATAAGCGGTTTTATAAATTGATGAATTCAAGAAAGGAACTCCTTCCGGTTTTTTAGTAGCAGCTTCTTTTGTTCCCCAAAAGGAAGCGGACAATTCCTTATTTATCTGAGCAGCGGCATTATATGAAGAAGATTCTAATAAATCATAAGGTTATCGGGGATTGAGTGCTTTATTAAACCGTACGGATAAAGTATCCCTCCAATCATCTAATTGCTGATATTCAAAACATTTATAAGGAAGTATAAACTCACAAAATTGCTCGAAAGTAACATGCTCAAGCCACTGTCCATTTTTCCACCAGTCAAAAGCCTGATCAATATTACATATCAAGTAATCGGCTGTAATTATCTTTACATCCTCTTCTTCCTGAAAAGATACTTTCAAATAATTATGAGCCAACTCTTTTATCTTCTCATTTTTATAACCGACAGTGGTATCCATATTTAATATACAATCCAACTCTTTGTAATAATTTTCTATAGTATCTCCTGCATAGGAGCGATGCCTCGGCATATTCTCTATAAGGAAAATAGCCGCTTTCAACTTCAAAGAATCAGTATCCTTTTCGTAATGCTCAAGTACTTTCTCCAATTCGACTCTATTCTCGCCTGCCATAGATAAAGCTTGTTCCAATTTTGTGTTAGTACAAGACAACATCACTCCTGTAAGCAATAAAAAACGAATCAATAATATTTTATATACCTTTGTCAACATATTCTTTCATTTCATTTATTATACATTGAATCTTAAAAGAGGGAACCTTTATTGTTTTATGCGTAATCTTTTTTGCAAACTCATACGCTTTTTCTTTTTCACCAATTTTATCATATAAATGTACCAGCTGATATAAAGGTATAAAACGATTAGGACACATATTCGAAGCTAATATTAAACATTCTTCTGCCTGTTCAAATTCTTTTTTTTGTAAATAACAGTCAGCCAATAAGAGTTGCACATCATAATCATTCAGATACATGATACATTCAGTAAAAGTGGTGTTACTTTCATTATATCTTTTCAATGAGTTTAGCAAGGCTCCATAATTATATAAGAAGTAAGGATTCCCATTCCATTGATCATAAAGTACCCGCATTTTGCCAATAAACGTGTGGTCTGCTATGTAAATTGGTCGTTTTACTAGTTTTCCCCATTGAATTTCAAAACGAATATCTTTTATGAGCAATGTACTACACAATATGTATAAGGCCAATAATGTATAATTCAAATTTGATTTGAGATTACAATAAAATTGCTTATCTGTTTTAATGTCTGACAGGCAATAAGCAACAATCACCATTACAAACGCATACCTAAAAGGATAAGAAAAACAGGAGAAAATCGCTACGGATAATAAACTCAATATTTCTGGAGAAACCCGCTTCGTTGATCTTATGATAAGAATTAATGCAAGAACAAGTATCAATAAGCCTATCACACCATATTCAACAGTCAAGAATAAGTATTCATTAAAAGGATGCGAAACATTGTCTGCCAACTTAGATAATAGACTATCTGGATTATATTCGAAATTATTGGCTTGATATATCATGTATTTGGAAAGAAAAGATCCGCTACCATGTCCTACCATAGGTTTATCCGAAATCATCTCAATAGAATTTTCCCATATCAATATCCTACCCAAAGCTGAATTTTTCTTATAAAAAAACAATAATACTCCCATTATTAACATAGTGATTATTCCAATTATTGAATATCTAAACTTATATCTTACTATGTTTTTGTTTTTTGAAAAAAGATAAATAGCCGAACTCAAAATTATAGCAAGTATACCTGCTCTTGATTCGGATAAAACAACAGCAGCTATAATAACTCCTGATGCTAACAGTCTTAAACACTTAAGTACTTTCGAACTCTTAAATGATAAAGAAAAAGGGAGACCAACGACGAGTGATGCGGCAAAACCAGCTGGATTATCAAAACTACCGACTACCTTAAATGTGTTAGGGGTATAAACTATCATATAATACTGTAATATACCGTAAATCGCTTGGACTAAACACACAAACACAATTATAACGGCGACATTTTGTCGGGATATGTTATTTACTTTGAAAAAAAAATAGATAAAAACAAATGAAAGAAATAATAACATCTTGATTGTAACCATATTGGACAAGACACCTCGCAACAAGATATATCCAATGAACAATAGTAGTAGAAAAGAAAAAAGGTCGACTGAAAGTTTTCGGTTATTTTGAAAAATTAGAGTCAACAAGCAGCCTAGTGCTCCTGTAATCAAAGCATACCACTTCGATATAATTTTATCCTCGACGAATACATCAATATTCAGAAACATTGTCCCGTATAACAATAGAGCGATAATTACTGTAGCTACTATTGTTTGCAATCGCACTGTAGGTATATTAAAGTTACGCAGACATTGTTTACTCATAGTCTACTAAATAGTAAATCGCTTTTTAAAATATTCATCAATAATTTCATGCATTATGTCATTAAAAAAGACTCATCTCAAAACCATTTATAATATTCGTCAATTATTATTCTGTAACAACAGAAATAACTTGCAATAAGTGAACAAGAGTGTCTGTATTTGCAAGTATGGTAATATAGTTTTCTTGGTTTCCGAGTTTATTATGTGAATTAAAAGAAAATTTCATCAAACTTGTATCACCCGGTAAAACAACTATCTTACTACTAAATGCAGTAGTACATCCGCAATCGGCTAATATTTTCTCTATTTTCAGAGTATCCGTTCCCGTATTTTTGATTATAACTGCTCCTTGATATATAGTATCTTTTTGTATTTTTCCAAAATCATATGTATATGTAGAAATTTCTAAATTACTTTGTTTATGTCGACCACAAGCAGCCGACACAAACAAAACAATTACTAATATGTATTTATTCATTCAATTCAAATAATTATCTCGTATTAACCAAGCTATGAATAGTATATCCAGAATTATAGCCACAAAAAGAAGATTATTGGATAGTATAGGTGCTCCTTTTCTGAATTCCTTATCAAAATATGTCATTATGAAAAATACGAGTATTAATATTGCTGTAATTATTTTGTCAACAAAAATCCCTGAGAAGATTGTCAAAAATATAAATACATTATATAAAACTTTCCTATTTCTTAATTTCATTTCACGTAGTTTTGTATATTAAAAACATGAGATAACATTTTACGACTTATACCTATTCAGGGCAGTCGCCTAAACACATATCATACATTAAAATTACTGCAGCAACACATGCTGCAGCAAGAGGACCAGAACCTGTACAAAGTGCCATCTCAAGGGTCATTGTAAGGGTACATTTATTCCAACAGTCAGTACCCATTTCAGCACGAGTTTTAATCAATGTATTATCAAGTTTCATTCTATACAACGAGGTTACCAAATCCTTTCTGGAAAGATCATTCATATCAGAAGAAATCACAGATGCCTTTTTTTGAATATTATGAATCTCGTTTTTAAAATCAATATCTATGATTGCACCTGCATCCTGAAATATTTGTTGTATCTGGTCAGGATTGGTTATATCTCCACTTACCACCTGACTCAGTTTACTTCTGTACAATTCGTGCTCAGATAAGGACAATTTAGATGTGTTGTCTTTGATTTTACGTCCAAATAAATTAACTTGATTTTCAAATTCTTTAAATGCTGTAGAAGTAACCAATAAATCGGCTTTTGTAAGAACATGTTGAGTGTTGTCACCTTCAGAATCCTTGCTACAACTCAGGGTTAAAACTCCGACTAAACATAATCCGAGTAATGCGGAAAGAATAAAATAATTTTTTTTCATTGCATTAAATTTATTAGTAAATAATTGTTTTAAATTCAATTCACAAATACGACTTTAATATTTGAGGCTTAATATCAACCTTACTTCCTCAAGAAATCTAATGCTGCAAAGATCTATAAATTAATTCAGATTATAATATTTAACAGATAGACAAACTGATTATCCCACGAATGACCTAATAAACTACAATATAGACATTTAAATCCAAACACTAAAATAAACATGTAGACAATTACAAAAAACAATCTCAATCTACCCACATCTCGACAAAAAATCCTAATGAAGCAACAGTTCCATCCCACCCCCCATCAAGTTTCTCTACATGGAAAATAGTCAACCTGCTTCTATCGAAAGCTTTTTCTCTGGTCATATTTGGATCTTTTTTATAAATCTTCTCAGATCCAATAACCCAACCTTTTACTATACTAGTACTATTTTCCTCATAAAATTGTAATTCTGCGAACATTCTAATCGCAAGTTTAATAATCAAAAGACACTCAAAAAATAGCCAAATATAATTAAACTCTTAAACATTTTAGTTTGCTGAGAATCTTTCCACAGTTTGAAAACATAAAAGATACACTTCAGCATCATTACTGATATAATTAATATCATATTTGCCTTTTTACTTTCAAAAAATTAACAAGCTAACAGATTTATATACCACAATAATACTGTACTATAGCATACAGGAAATAGGTCATTAAAATAATTGTTAGAAGTAATAATAATGCAGCACGTTTTCTTTGCCTTAATTTATAAAATCTCAACACATATCTTCCATAACCAATTCCAGTAAATAATGTTATTATAATTAGTATTATAGGATAATAATCTATAATACTATCACTCATGTACAACATCTGTCTGCCATCTGTAATTAAATAACTAGTAGTTACATAAAGCACAAACAACACAAAAAGGATTACATTTACCAATAATTTGATATTTTTCATAACACAATTACTATATAGCATATTTTTACACATATCTCATATTCTTCTGCAAAAAACAGTAAGACTAAAACTTTCAAGAACAGTCTTTATATTAAATTCTTTTCTTCTAATTCCTTTTTTAGCATAAGATATCTATCTAAAGTTTTCTTATCAGACTCCTCTTTTGTAGTATTTATACTTTCGAAGAAATTGTAAATATCAATAGGCTCTGTAGTATTTTCAACCTTTTTAATATTGATGAGTATTTCATCCCATAGCATTAATTCAGACCTAAGCCAAACTATACTATTTTGAGTGATAGGATCATAAGCTCCTACATAAACCCTCACTTCTTCTACCCCATTCATTTTCCTTCTGTCTACTGTTATAATTGCTTCTGAAGGTAACAATAGCGTTTGTTCTTTAAATTTCATTTCAAATCCCATCATAATATTCCTTCTTTTTGCAAATAACGTTCCAATCTTTTATACTCCTCAATCTTATCTTCCAGTGTCTCCTCTTTTTGAGGTATAACCTGAATAGCAGCAGAGGGTTCTTCTATATTGACCACTTTAATAGATATATCGTCACTCTCCCCGGCTATCGACTCAAGCCAAACAAGATGTTGTTGTAAATCTGCATCTAAACCTCCTAAGCTCAAATGAATAACACCTTCATGTTGGAGTAAAGAAATAGATACGACACCGTTTTCTACAGCCCCTTTAGTTGTCTGCCCATTATGTTTCAATTCGAATCCTAGCATTTATTAAAAAATTAGTTATTAACAATTTCAAAATTCCTGAGACATACAATATCTATAACATTGCTCACATTGTTGTATGGAATTGTATTCATTTATTTCTACAAAAATAAATAAAGTTATTTAAATCACGACATTCGCAAACTAGACAAACGCCTATCACAAACAAGCAATAATACACTAAAATACAGCACTTTAGGATCTTAATAAAAAAAAACGCATAGACAATGACAGTATTCTCCCTAAATTTTACTGATTTATCTCAACTTCTAGTGCAAATAGAACCCTCATTAATTCAATAGCACAATTCATCAGACAGTGAAAAATGATTATAACAAAATCAAAGACTAAGCAAATATGATTCCAATGATATATTCCTTATACTTACATTCTGAGTTTCTATTTTTCTTTTGACTCTAAACTTATAGGTTGATACAGTCGAAAGGGATTACTCCTATTTTTTCTTCTGATAATAACGAACCCAGTCGACCTTCATCTCGACCGGAAGATCTTCCGGGTTGACAGGACCGACCCAGGGGCCACCCAGCTGCATATCGATTAACAGATAATAGGGTTTGTCAAATGGGAATTGACCTTCTTTATCGGTTTCTATGCGGGGATATGAAAAGTTTCGTACATCATTTATAAAGAAAACGAGGCTATCCGGATACATTTCTACGGCATATACATTATAACCTGCCGGATCGATAGGCCCAGTGCTTCCCTGAGGCGGGTCTTTCTTGATGACTCCTGTGAAGTGTGACTTGGGGTGCTCTTTGATGCCCAAAGTGTACGTATAATGAGAATGAACTGTCTGATAAGCAATGCTATCATAATTCAGATGCTCCATGATATCTATCTCGCCGCCCGACGGCCAGGGATACTTCGCTTCTTCAAACGGTTTTAGCCAGATGGCCGGCCATGCCCCGGTGGCACATCCCAGCTGTGCTTTTATCTCTAACCGACCTCCATGGAAAGCACGCTTATATTTGGTATAGATGCCTCCGGTAATGTAAGGAACCGTATCTGTCGAACGGTCCGGATTGATTAAACCTTTCAAAACAAGATTACCGTCAACCAAATCATAACAAAGTTCACTGTCAGACATATATTTTGCCCACTCCGGTGCCCAACGGGGAATTTTCGACCAGTTTGTCGTATCCAACCCGTTTGCCTGGTCAAAGTTTTCTTCCCAGACCAACTGCCATTCATCTGCCGGTCTCGTATTGCAGGCAGCCATCATCAGAATGACAGCTGCTCCGCATATCCATTTCATACCTTTTCTCATAAGAAAATATTATTTCGACTCTAACTCCTTCTTACGTTTCAACGCTTCCATGAAATAGTAATCGGCATAGTTCAACGGAACATCTATTTCCGAGTTATGAGGAATACTGCCTACGGAATGCATCAGGAGAAAGTTACCATTCGTTCCCAGAGCAGCCCGGTAAGCCGGAGAGCCCAGCGAAGTCATGATACTGTCTGCATATGTCTTATACGCTACGGCATCTTCCACATCCATCGTACTGATTTCATATAAGGCGGAAGCAATACAGGAAGCTGAAGAAGCATCACGCGGTTCATTCGGGATGTTCGGAGCATCATAATCCCAGTAAGGAACGAGATCTTCCGGCAGGTTCTTATTCGTAAAGATGAAGTTATATACTTTTTGCGCCTGGTCGAGATACTTCTTATCTTTAGTGTAGCGGTAACAAGTAGTATATCCGTACAAGGCCCAGGCCTGTCCGCGAGCCCAGGCGGATTCGTCCGCATATCCCTGCGCTGTTTGTCTCTTACGCACTTCGCCTGTTTCGGGATCATAATCCACAACATGATAACAACTGTTGTCCGGACGGAAGTGATGAGCCATGGTCGTATCCGCATGTTTCACTGCAATATTATAGAAAGTAGAGTCACCGGAAAAAGCGGTTGCCTCGAACAGTAATTCGAGATTCATCATATTGTCGATAATCACCGGACATTCCCAACCGCGTTCCGACTGCCATCCTTTATCTACATTCCATGACTGGATTACCTGGGGAGCCTCACGGAAACGGGTTGATAATGACTTGGCAGCCTGTACCATCACATCTTTATAAGACGGATCGGCCGTCAGACGCAAACCGTTACCGAAGCTGCAATTAACAATGAACCCGATGTCATGATGCCAGGTCAGGTTCTTGGCTTCTTCTATGGCCCATGTATATTTCTGAGCGAGTGGAAGCAATGCCGTATCGCCCGTCAGTTCATACAGATACCACACCGAGCCGGGGAAGAACCCACTACGCCAGTCTCCATAGCCGCAATAATAAACTGAGCTATCCTTTTTCAAAGTCACAGGATTCAGGCATTTGCCACTGGCTTCAATGACTTCTATCTCGTTACCGAGCTGTGCACGGGCGAAATCGATATTCTCGTCAATAAAACTCTTTTCTACTGTTTTAGGTGTTCCCCCGCAAGAGATCAGGAATGCGGAGAAAGCTAAAGCGATCCAATTTTTCATTCTTCTTTTATTTATTGTTTTGTTTAATTGTAAATGTGTAAGTACCGGATTTTACCATTTTTCCGGCATTCAAAGAGAGACGATAGATTTCTTTTCCCCATACGTTGGATAAACGCGGGTCATCCAACGCGACTGTCTCTACAGACGGGGTGAAAGTATTTTTATCATACAGCAATTCTACCTTTTCTCCGTTTACATCTATCCGGACGATTCCTTCCGAAGAGACTTCTATCTTACCCCAGGTCAGGAAATTGACTTGATTCGGTTCTTTCAACTCTTTCAGGGTAAATGAATCCTGAATCTTCACTTCGCCCTTATTCTTATTTAATGTATACGAACGAACCCATTTATCCACCCCGGCTTCTTCAGGATAAGCGGTAGCAATATTAGCGGTAAAAGTCATCCGCTTCGGGTCGAAAGAAGTCGCAGTCGCTTTATATCGGGAACCAAACGACTGGGGCACTCCGTTTATCATCGGCAGATTATGGTAGTTGCTCTGCATTGTCCAGATCGTATACCGTTCGTTACTGAATGTCTGGCGGGTATAAGTGCCGACACCTGCATCGATAAATACCGGAGTCGTATTTGAATACAAAGAGAAAGTACCGGCATCATTATGATTATGGCTTTCATTGTTATATCCACCTTTCGCAGCCAGGAAGAAACCTGCTTTATTCGTCATATAACAAAATTCCGTTTCAGGATACCAGGTATAGGCCGGAGACTGATACGAAGGTTCCACCTCTCCCATCTCCTTTGCATACAGGAGACTTTGTAAGGTGCGGAACATATCTCTCCCGGAAGAAAGTGATTTTCTGGTTGACAGGCTGTTCAGATAAGCGGCATACTGCATCATCACATCACTGCCTACCGCCTTTCCGTAGCGGAAAATAATCGGGGCATCTCCGCCACCTTTCGCCGAGGCATCCGCGAAGTTAACCACCCAGCCATTCCCTACATAGGAGCGGGCAATATATTCACCCATATTTTTGATAATCGGCTGATCGAACAGACTGATCTTTCCACCGGTCCCGTCGTACAATAATTGCAGATAATCATACATCTTTCCCGCAGCATGTCCCCAATAAGAAGGACCTTCTTCGCAGGCACCGTCCGAATGAGTATAGTTGA
>ERZ825896.3982-NODE-3982-length-11830-cov-69.238301_pt1 | contig 11830 bp, 10 predicted proteins | sample MGYA00519858_ERZ825896 | MGnify/ENA primary metagenome ERZ825896 (study PRJEB31778, sample SAMEA3449214) | human gut metagenome | biome: human gut; feature: human-associated habitat; material: faeces | place: United Kingdom | collected 2010/2012 ... | reverse complement strand
CTCGCTCTTTTTTGCTTTTACCAAATAATCCCATAGTGTTTCTCCTTTATAACTTCCGATTTGCCGGTTTCTTTCACCGCTGCCAAATCCATCATATCATGCGTTTCCATACAGAGTAATAAAAAAGATGGACCGCAGAAAATCCGTGATGGAATTTTCAGAGCATTGGCAGGACTTGTTGAGATTTTCTTTGAATAATTTTGCTCTCACGGTTCGCGGGGCTGACAGGCCACCGGCCTGTCATTCAACACCGCGGACCCCCCCCAGGGGGAAGGCTAACGGGGGTCATATGCGCTCGTAGGCGCGGCGGGGAGTGCCGTCGGCGACGTGGATGGTGCCGGTGTACGCGAAGCCGGCGCGTTCCAGGCAGCGGCGCATGGGGTGGTTATCCTCATGGGTATCCGCCCGCAGGTGCGGGCACCGTGCCCACGCCCAGGCCACGGCCTCGGCCAGCACGCCGGTATGGGTACCGTCGCTGCCCAGGCGGTGGAGGGTGCCGTATGGTGTCGCGTCATCCAGCCACGCGCCGTCGATGACCTGATAGGTGGGGTCGTCGCCGATGATGAAGGCAAACACGGCGTACACGCCGCCCACGTCCTCCATGACGAACAGCCGGCCGGCGGCCACGTCCGACCGGAGCAGGGCCTCGGAGGGGTAGCCGTTGACCCACTGGACGGTGTTGCCGCTGCGGCGCATGAACTGCCGGGCGCTGTGGTAGATCGTCAGGGCGCGGGGAATGTCGAAGCTTGTCGCAGGTCGGATCATATCAGTTTTTCAGGCTTTGCAGCGGGGCGGGGATACGGCCGCCGCGGGCGATGAAGTCGGCACTGGAGGCCTCGTGGACGGGCATCAGGGGCGCGCTGCCCAGCAGGCCGCCCATCTCCACGGTGTCGCCCACGTCCGCGCCCTCCACGGGGATGATGCGGACGGCGGTGGTCTTGCTGTTGACCATGCCCACGGCGGCCTCGTCGGCGATGATGGCGGAGATCGTCTCCGCCGTGGTACTGCCGGGCACGGCGATCATGTCCAGGCCCACAGAGCACACGCAGGTCATGGCCTCCAGCTTGTCGATGGTCAGGGTGCCGTCCAGGGCCGCGGCGATCATGCCCTCGTCCTCGGAGACGGGGATAAAGGCGCCGGACAGGCCGCCCACATGGCCGCTGGCCATGACGCCGCCCTTCTTCACGGCGTCGTTCAGCAGGGCCAGGGCGGCGGTGGTGCCGTGGGTGCCGCAGACGGACAGGCCCATCTCCTCCAGGATGCGGGCCACACTGTCGCCCACCGCCGGGGTGGGAGCCAGGGACAGGTCCACGATGCCGAAGGGCACGCCCAGACGGGCGCTGGCCTCGGCGGCCACCATCTGGCCCATGCGGGTGATCTGGAAGGCGGTCTTTTTGATAGTCTCGGCCACCACGTCGAAGGGCTGGCCCTTGCAGCCCTGCAGGGCGTGGTACACCACGCCGGGGCCGGACACGCCCACGTTGATGACGGTGTCGGCCTCACCCACGCCGTGGAAGGCACCGGCCATGAAGGGGTTGTCCTCCACGGCGTTGCAGAACACCACCAGCTTGGCGCAGCCCAGGCCGTCACGGTCGCGGGTCAGGTGGGCCGTCTCCTTGATGACGCGGCCCATCTGGGCCACGGCGTCCATGTTGATGCCGGCCCTGGTGCTGCCCACGTTGACGCTGGAGCAGACCAGCTCCGTCTGCGCCAGCGCCTGGGGAATCGATGCCAGCAGCCGCCGGTCGCCGGAGGTAAAGCCCTTCTGCACCAGGGCGGAGTAGCCGCCGATGAAGTTGACGCCGCAGGTCTTGGCGGCGCGGTCCAGCGTCAGGGCCAGGGGGACGAAGTCCTCGCTTTTGCAGGCCGCGCCGGCGATGGCGATGGGCGTGACGGAGATGCGCTTGTTGACGATGGGGATGCCGAACTCGCTCTCGATATCGCAGCCGGTTTGGACCAGCTTTTCGGCGCGGGAGCAGATCTTGTCGTAGATCTTGCCGCAGCAGCGGTCCATGTCCTCGTCGGCGCAGTCCAGCAGGGAGATACCCATGGTGATGGTGCGGATGTCCAGGTGCTGCTTGTCCACCATGGCGATGGTGTCGAAGATGTTTTGCAGACTCAGCATATTCCCCACCTCTTACAGCTTGTGCATGGCGTCGAAGATGTCCTCCCGCTGGATGCGGATGGACAGGCCGCGGCCCTCGCCGTAGGCCTTCAGGTCGGCGCGCAGGGCGTCAAAGGGCGCCTGACACTCGGTCAGGTCCACCACCATCATCATGGTGAAGTAGCCCTCCATGATGGTCTGGCTGATATCCAAGACGTTGATGCGGCTGGCCGCCAGGGTGTTGCACACACCGGCGATGATGCCCACCTGGTCCTTACCCACAACGGTAACGATCGCTTTCATAACTATATACTCCTTTCGGATGGTTTTTTGTTTTGGCGCGGGAGGCGCGGTTTGCCGAAAACCGATGGATCCTGCGTCCTGCCGATGGCAGGCCGACGACGGCGTATCGGGTATACGTCGAGGAGACCTGACGAGGACAGGGCGCGGGAGACGCGGTTTGCTATTCCAGTTCGTCTAATGTCAGCGAATAGCTGGGCAGGAAGTGCTCGCGGAAATAGTCCAGCTCCGGCAGGGCCATGGCGTCCATGGCGGCGGCGGTCTGGGCGGCGGCCTGACGGAACTCGGTGTTGCCGGCCTTCAGCTCCTCGATGCACTTGATGTGGGCGGAAAGCTTATCCGCCGCCTTGACCAGCTGCTCGATCTCCGGGTCGGCGGGACGGAGGGCGTCCTCATAGGCGGGACGCAGGTCCTCCGGCAGCATGGAGAGGAGCTTGTCCTCCGCCACCTGCTCCACGGCCTTGTAGGCCTCGCGGATGCCGGGGTTGTAATACTTGATGGGGGTGGGCATATCGCCGGTGAGGATCTCGCCGGCGTCGTGGTACAGCGCCGCCACGGCCACGGCGCCGACGTCCACCTGGCCGCCGAAGCGCTCGTTGCGCAGCACCGCCAGCGCGTGGGCCAGCACCGCTGTCTGGTGGCTGTGCTCCTGGATGTTCTCCGTGTAGCTGTTCCGCATGAGCGACCAGCGCTGGATGAAGCGCATACGGTTGATATAGGCGAAAAAGTGGTTCATGTTATGTCAACTCTCCTATCAGTGCGTCACCATCTATACCGACTATTTTTGTATCGATAATTCTATTATGTAAATCTTCGGCGCGGACGCACACCTCACAGTAGTTGGGGGCGTGGCCGGTGTAGAGGCCGTCCTTCTCCTGCTCATAGAGCACCGGGTAGGTCTGCCCCACGCAGCCCTCCAGATAGGCGCGGTGCATAGTCCGGGCCACGGCCACGGCGCGGCGGGTCCGTTCCTCCTTTACCGCGGCGCTGAACTGCACCAGCTCCGCCGCCTTGGTGCCGGGACGGACGGAATAGGGGAAAATGTGCATATCCGCGAAGGCGCACTTTTCGATAAAGGCCATGGTCTGCTCGAATTCCCGGTTCGTCTCGTCGGGGAAGCCGCAGATCAGGTCGGTGGTGACGGCGGGCCGGTGGAAATACTGCCGCAGCAGTGTGACGGACTCGTAAAACCGTGCCGTGTCGTACTTCCGGTTCATGCGGCGCAGCGTCTCGTCACAGCCGGACTGCAGGGACAGGTGGAAGTGGGGGCACAGATTGGGCAGCTTCGACGCCCGGCGGCAGAAGTCCTCGGTGATGGTACGGGGCTCCAGGCTCCCCAGCCGCAGACGCATATCCCCCGCGGCGGCGGATACCGCCTCCAGCAGGTCGATGAGGCTTTGGCCGTTTTTCAGATCGTGGCCCCAGGAGGATATCTCGATACCGGTGAGCACCAACTCACGGTATCCCTCGCGCCGCAGCTGCTCCGTCTGGGCCACGGCCGTCGCCAGCGGCAGGGAGCGCACCGGGCCGCGGGCGTAGGGGATGATGCAGTAGGTGCAGAAATTCACACAGCCGTCCTCTACCTTCAGCATGGCCCGGGTGCGCTCGGCCATGCCGCCGGCGGGCAGCACCTCGAATTCCCGGCGGCGCAGGGCGTCGTCCAACAGTCTCACCGGCTCCTTTTCGTGGGCTGCCTGCTCGAACAGGTCCAGAAATGCCATGCGGTCACCGGTACCGGCCAGCAGGTCCACGTCCAGTGCCGCCACCACCTCCGGGTGGGTCTGCACATAACAGCCGCAGGCGGCCACCACCGCGTTGGGGTTCAGCTTATGACACCGGCGGATCATCTGCCGGGATTTCTTGTCACTGATGGCGGTGACGGAGCAGGTGTTGACGATATAGCCGTCGGCCTCTGTCTCGGCGGGCACCAGCGTATGACCGCGGCGCAGCAGCTCCTGCTCCATGGCCTGTGTCTCGTATTGGTTCACCTTGCAGCCCAAGGTATAGATGGCAACACGCATCTTGCACTTTCCCCTATTCTATCGTATAATAAGGTTTCACGGGTGAAGGTGTTTTTCACTCCCGCTTTTTGATCGGTTTATTATACTGTATTTTACCGTGTCTTTCAAGACCCGTTCGTGAAACAGGAGGCTCTCTATGGTCTATTTTGATAACGCCGCCACCACGCCGGTGCCCAAAGCCGTGGCCGACGCCATGTACGAGGTGCTGACGGCGCACTTTGGCAATCCCTCCTCCCAATACCCCATAGGGGTGGAGATGAAAAAAGCCGTGGAGGGCTGGCGGGCCGTCATCGCCGGGGCGCTGGGCTGCCCCGCGGAGCGCCTGTACTTCACCTCCTGCGGCACGGAGAGCGACAACTGGGCCATACAGGCCGCCCTGTGGCAGAACCGACACAGGGGCAGACACATCATCACCACCGCCGTGGAGCACAGCGCCGTTCTGGAGCCCTGCAAGCTGCTGGCCCAGCAGGGGTATGAGGTCACCTATCTGAAGCCAGGACGGGACGGCAATGTCACCGCCGAACAGGTGGCGGATGCCCTGCGGGAGGACACCGCCCTGGTGTCCGTGATGCTGGTGAACAACGAGACGGGCTGCGTCTTTCCCGTGGCGGACATCGCCGCCCTGCTGCGGGAGAAGGGCTCCCCTGCCCTGCTGCACTGCGACGCGGTGCAGGGCTTTTTGAAGGTCCCCTGCGACCCGGAGGGCTGGGGCGTAGACCTGATGAGCCTGTCCGGCCACAAGATCGGCGGGCCCAAGGGCGTGGGCGCGCTGTACATCAGTCCCCGGGTGCGGAACCCCCGCCCCCTGCTGCCCGGCGGCGGACAGGAGCGCGGCGCGCGCTCCGGCACCGAGGCCACGGCCCAGATCGCCGGCTTTGCCAAGGCGGTGGAGCTGCGGCTGGCCGATTATGACGCCAAGCTGGCCCACATGGCCGGGCTGAAGGCCTATTGCCGGGAGAAGCTGCTGGCCATGGGCGGCGTGGTCCCCGTGGGCGAGGGTACGGCCCCCCACATTCTGGCGGTGTCGCTGGTAGGGTATCCCAGCGCCAACATCGTAACGGACCTGGGTGCGCAGGGCATCTGCATCTCCGCAGGCTCTGCCTGCCATCAGGGGAAGGCCAGCCATGTGGTCTCCGCTCTGGGGCTGGACAAAAAGACTGCCGCCGGCGTGATCCGCATCTCCTTCTCCCCCGACAATACACGGGAGGACGTGGATGTCCTGTGCCAGGCGCTGCTCGCCCACCGGGACAGCCGCTTCCCCATGCTGTGATATACGCCCGCGGCGCGGGCACAACGATATTTTGAGGTGGACTATGTTCAAAGCTCTTAAGCGCGACAGGGCCTTTTACGGGTACCTGCTCCGGTTGACCGGCCCTATCGCCCTGCAAAATCTGATCACGTTCTCGCTGGGTCTTATTGACACGCTGATGGTCAGCCAGCTGGGCAACAATGAGATGGCGGCGGTAACGGCGGCCAACGTGCCGGTGTTCCTGCTGATCTCCATCGTGTTCGGCGTCCAGTCCGGCGTAGGCATCCTGATCAGCCAGTACTGGGGCAAAAAGGACCTGCCCAGCATCAGCCGTGCCATCGGCGTGGCGGCGGGGCTGGGCGTGGCTCTGGCGCTGGTCATCGCGCTGGCGCTGTTCCTGTGGCCAGTGCAGATCATGGACTTGATGAGCAACAAGCATCATCTGTCCCTGCTGGGCGCGCCGTATCTGCGGGTCATCGGCTTCTCCTATGTGTTCAATATGCTCTCGTCTATCTACGTCAGCGCGCAGCGCAGCGTGGAGAACGCCAGCTTCGGCATGAAGCTGTTTGGTATGTCCACGGTGCTGAATACCGGCATGAACTACCTGCTGATCTTCGGCAAGTGCGGCTTTCCCATGCTGGGCGTGGAGGGCGCGGCCATCGCCACACTGCTCTCCCGCGTGGCGGAGTTCGCCGTGTGCCTGTTCTGCGCCCTGCGGAGCCGGGTCATCCCCCTGGATCTGAAGGCGCTCTTCCGTCCGGGCTGGGAGATGCTGCGCCGGTTCGTGAAATACGCCTCGCCGGTGATGGCCAACGAGCTGTTCTGGGGGCTGGGCAACAGCCTGCTCACCGTCATTCTGGGACACATGACCATCTCGGTAGAGTTTCTGGCGGCCAACGCCGTCATGGGCAACCTGAACCGCCTGTTCCTGGTGGTGTGCTTTGGTCTGGGCGCCGCTACCGCCGTGATGATCGGCAAGGCCATCGGCGAGGGGCAGAGCCACGACGAGCTGATGGACCTGTCCAGGACGCTGTCCTGGGTGACGATACTGGTGGGCGCCGCACTGGCCGTTATCGCCCTGGCGCTGGTGCCGCTGCTGTTCCAGCCGGTGATCTTCCCGCTGTTCAAGCTGTACGACCTCAGTGCCCATCTTGCCACCACCCTTGCTGTGACGGGCTTCGCCTGCATCCCCTTCCACGCCTACTCCATCTCCGCCGTCACCGGTATCCTGCGGGCAGGCGGCGATGTGTTCTGGTCCACGGCGCTGGATCTGGCACCCCAGTGGCTGGTGGCGCTGCCGCTGACGGCCCTGCTGGCGCTGGTGCTGGACGCGGATCCCTGGTTCGTGTCGCTGGCCATACAGGCGGAGAGCTTTATCAAGTGTCCCATCTGCCTGTGGCGCATCCGGTCCCGTAAATGGATACACGACGTGACACTGCCGGAGGGTGAGCGATGAACAGTCTGTTCGTCTGCCCCCTGTGCGGCGGCGCGCTGACGCGGCGGGAGGGCAGCTACCTCTGCCCCGCCGGCCACTGCTTCGACATCGCCAGGGAGGGCTATATCTATCTGCTGCCGGTGAACCGGAAGCACTCCAAAACCCCCGGCGACGACAAGGCTATGGCCGCGGCGCGGCACGCCTTTCTGGAAAAGGGCTACTACGCCCCGCTATGCGAAGAATTATGTCAACTCGCTGTGGAGGTGACCGGCGATGCCCCGGCGGTGCTGGACAACGGCTGCGGCGAGGGCTACTACACCGCGGGCATCTATCGTGCCCTGTGTGAGGCCGGGAAGACGCCGGTGATGGCCGGGATCGATATCTCCAAGCCCATACTGCGTCTGGCGGCTAAGCGGGAGAAAAATGTGCAGTTCGCTGTGGCCTCCTCCTACCGCCTGCCGGCGGCAGACGGGTCCGTAGACCTGCTCATCAACTGCTTCTCACCGCTGGCCATCGAGGAATTCCGCCGCGTGCTGCGGCCCGGCGGGCACTTTATCTATGTGGTGCCCGGAGAAATGCACCTGTGGGAGATGAAGCAGGTGCTCTATGACCACCCCTATGTCAATGAGGTGAAGGAGACACCCTATGAGGGCTTCCGGTATGTGAGTATTCGGCACATAACGGACGTTATCCATCTGGAGGACCCGGCGGACATACAGGCGCTGTTCGGCATGACGCCCTACTGCTGGAAAACGCCGAAGGCCGGCGTTGAAAAATTATGTAAACTCACGCAGCTGGACTGCCGCATCGCCTTTGACATACACGTTTTCGAAAAGGAGAGGTAACTATGGATCGAATTTCCCCGCCCCGCCGCCGGCCGCGGCGGCGTCTGCTGCCGGTGCTGCTGCTGATCGCGGCGGTGCTGGTGGTGGGCGCACTGCTGACGGCGGTCGTTCTGTCCCTGCGGGGCGGCAGCGCCCGGCAGGAGCCGGAGGCCGATCCCCACGCGGGGCAGGTATATATCAACGACGGATTTAACATGGTGTGGATGACGCCCCATGAGGGTATCCCCGCCAGCGGCCTGGCGCAGGAGGACTTCCGCCGGGACACCAACGACGACGGCAGCGACGGCGTCCGCGTCCGCTATCTGGGCGCGGAATACGCCACCCGCTGGGGCGTGGACGTGTCTAACCACCAGGGCACCATCGACTGGGCGGCGCTGAAGCGGCAGGGCATCGACTTTGCCTATCTGCGCCTGGGTCTGCGGGGCTACGGCGAGAAGGGCTCCCTGTACCCGGACCGGTCCTTCGACAGCTATTACAGCGGGGCCAGGGCCGCCGGCATCGACGTGGGCGTGTATTTCTTCTCCCAGGCCGCCACCGTGCAGGAGGCCGCCCAGGAGGCCCTGTACGCCCTGCAGCTGCTGGATGGCCGCGACCTGGACCTGCCGGTGTACTACGACTGGGAGCCGGTACAGCAGGAGGACTCCCGCACACTGCACAACAACGAATTCCTGCTGACCTCCCAGGCCCGGACTTTCTGCGCCTTGATCGAACAGGGCGGCTATGAGGCCGGGGTGTACATGAACCGCCAGCAGGGCTACTACCGCTATGATCTGCCCTCTATGGGGAACATCGCCCTGTGGATCGCTGATCCCGGCGACTATCCGGACTTCTACTACCGCTTCGATGTGTGGCAGTATGACCACGGCGCACGGCTGGACGGCGTCAACGAGATCGTGGACCTGAACGTGGAGTTCCGGCCTGTGACATGAGAAAAGAACCGGCTCACGCCGGTTCTTTTCTCACCTGAACAGCCTGCCGCAGACCGGGCTTCCATGCGGCTGTCTCACAGAAAGTCAACGGTTCGGAAACAGAATGCATACGTTATGTAAACCGTCATTCTCCCCTTTTCCCATATTTTTCCCACAATCGCAGGATGGGGTAGTAAAAGATCGTCCCTATGCCGCCTGCCGCCAGCAGCACCATGAACACCGTGTTCAGCACAGACAGCAGCGTATATCGCTGCAATACCGGCGCTACCGAAGCACCCACCATATCCTCCGCCCAGATCAGGTCCATATCGACCGAGGTGAACTCGCCGATCATAGCGGCGGCCACGGCGGCCCAAATGAACCGCACGGCGGCCACGCCCACCGCGCCGACGATCGCGGCGGCCAGCAGATACCTGCGGGGCTTCGGCCACGCGGCCCGCGGCGCTGCCTGGCCGGTGTCCCGTACCTCATCCAGCAGCAGATAGTCCGTGGTCACGCCGAACAGCCTGCTCAACGCGATAATATTCTCCGTATCCGGCACAGCCCCGCCGCTCTCCCACTTGGACAGCGCCTGCCGGGACACATGGATCTGCCCTGCCAGCTCCTCCTGACTCCAGCCCCTGGCCTTCCGCAGTTCCTGCAGCTTTTCTCCGAAGGTCATAGACGTATCTCCTTTCGCTTGGTAGCTACATCATAGCAGAAACGCCCTGTAAAGTCCACCTATCATAGCTTACAATCACCGCAGCCAAACGTTACATCTCCCCCACATAAACCAAAAGACCGGCTCACGCCGGTCTTTTGGTTTACATCTTTTCAGTTTTTCTTGCTGTGCTGGGCTTTCATGCGCCTTTCGTGGTTCAGGATGGTCTTGCGGATGCGGAGGTTCTTGGGGGTGACCTCCAGCAGCTCGTCATCCGCCAGGAATTCCAGGCACTGCTCCAGGCTCATCTTCCGGGGCGGCACCAGACGCAGGGCGTCATCGCTGCCGGCGGCACGGGTGTTGGTCAGCTGTTTCTTCTTGCAGACGTTGACCACGATGTCCTCCTGCTTGGGACTGATACCCACCACCATGCCCTCGTACACGCCCACGTTGGGGCCGATGAACAGCACGCCGCGCTCCTGCGCGTTGAACAGACCGTAGGTGATGGACTCACCGGTCTCGCTGGCCACCAGAGAGCCGGTATTGCGGCGGGTCAGCTCACCCTTATAGGGGGCGTAGCTGTCAAACACGCTGGCCATAATGCCCTCGCCCCGGGTATCCGTCAGGAACTCGTTGCGGTAGCCGAACAGACCGCGGCTGGGCACCAGAAACTCCACCTTCATGCGGCTGCCGATGGGGGTCATTTCCTGCATATCCGCCTTGCGGGCGCCCAGCTTCTCGATGACCGCGCCCACACTCTCGGCGGGCACGTCCACCACCAGGCGCTCGATAGGCTCGCACTTCTTGCCGTCGATGGTCTGGTACAGCACACGGGGGGGCGACACCTGGAACTCGTAGCCCTCGCGGCGCATGGTCTCGATGAGGATGGACAGGCTCATCTCACCGCGGCCCGCCACGTTGAAGGCATCGGCGGCGCCCTCGATCTCCGTGACACGCAGGGACACGTCCTTCAGCGTCTCGCGGAACAGGCGCTCCCGCAGCTGGCGGGAGGTAACGAACTTTCCCTCGCGGCCGGCGTAGGGGGAGTCGTTGATGGAGAACGTCATCTCCATGGTGGGAGCACTGATCTTCACAAAGGGCAGCGGCTCCACGCAGTCCGGCGCGCAGATGGTGTCGCCGATGGTGATGTCGCCGATGCCGGACATGGCGATGATGTTGCCCGCCGTGGCCTCGGTGATGGGCTTTTTGCCCAGACCGTCAAACTCGTACATGCTGACGGCCTTGGCCTTCTTGGCCGGCGCGTCGGGATCGTGGTAGTTGCACACCGCGATCTCCTGATTTTGCTTCAGTACGCCGCGCTCCACGCGGCCGATGGCGATACGGCCCACGAACTCGTTATAGTCAATGGCGCTGACCAGCATCTGGAACGGCTGGTCCAGGTCGGCCTCCGGCGCGGGGATATAGTCCAGAATGGTGTCGAACAGAGGCTTCAGGTCGGTGCCCACCACATCGGGGGAGTAACTGGCGGTACCGTTGCGGGCGGAACAGAACAGCATGGGGCTGTCCAGCTGCTCGGCGGTGGCATCCAGATCCAGCAGCAGCTCCAGCACCTCATCGACGACCTCATGGATGCGCTGGTCGGGCCGGTCGATCTTGTTGATGACCACGATGACGCGATGGCCCAGCTCCAGGGCGCGGCTGAGGACGAAGCGGGTCTGGGGCATGGGGCCCTCCGCCGCGTCCACCAGCAGGATAACGCCGTTGACCATCTTCAGGATACGCTCCACCTCGCCGCCGAAGTCGGCGTGGCCCGGAGTGTCCACAATGTTGATCTTGGTGTCGCCATACTGGATGGCGGTGTTCTTGGCCAAAATGGTGATGCCGCGTTCACGCTCCAGATCGTTGGAGTCCATGACTCGCTCCACCGTTTCCTGATTCTCGCGGTAGACGCCGCCCTGCTTGAGCATCTGATCCACCAGTGTGGTCTTGCCGTGGTCGACGTGGGCGATGATCGCCACATTTCTCAATTTCTCGTTCTGCAAAGGTAAGACCCCTTTCTCTCGGGTATAAATTCACTAACCTTTGTATTATATGCTCTCAAAGAGGTGATTGCAAGCCTTTTCCCCAACTTTTTCTTTCTTTCACCGTTGACAAACCCGCCGCATCTGCGTTACAATGGCAATCGTGGTATGTCTCAGTAGCTCAGCTGGATAGAGCGTGCGCCTCCTAAGCGGCAGATGGTTCGATTCCTTCGAGCAATGAAAATTGCATAAATCTTAAAAATGTCTCAGTAGCTCAGCTGGATAGAGCACACGCCTCCTAAGCGTGGGGTCGGAGGTTCAAATC
>ERZ825896.3981-NODE-3981-length-11831-cov-3.025730_pt1 | contig 11831 bp, 8 predicted proteins | sample MGYA00519858_ERZ825896 | MGnify/ENA primary metagenome ERZ825896 (study PRJEB31778, sample SAMEA3449214) | human gut metagenome | biome: human gut; feature: human-associated habitat; material: faeces | place: United Kingdom | collected 2010/2012 ... | reverse complement strand
GAGGTGACTGCACTTTACCCACTGAAACATGAATGATACGTCCCTCAAAATCAAGAGTGAGATGTTCCCCTTCATCTACTTCTTCAGAATAAAGGGTATCCAACTCCAAACTCATGAGCTTATTGTTGGGATGTGTTTGGAAATAGTTATTAAAGGTCGTTGTGACACGATTCTTCTCAGGATCAATTTGAGCCAGACCTACAATTTGATTGTCTGGATTATAGACATTAATATCGTATCTAGTACGGAATCGCAACTGCTCAGGCAAATTAAAAATGACCTGATCCCCTTCATTGATGGTCATATCATCAGGGAAAGGAATATTGTGGTAGATTACCTTGCTAGTCGCGTACTTGCTATTTCCATTTGGAAATTCCATTTCCACATCAGGATTTTGAACATTAATTTCAGTTCCTGTCTTAGTCACCTTGACATCCGCTGGAATTGGACGACTTAGATTGGTAACCTTAAGTCCGAAATTATCAGATGAAGTGGAACTACTATTACTTGCTGCAGCAAGTTCGCTAGCACTAGCTTCTCGTGTTTCACTAACAGTTACAGGTTTCTCACTAAGAGTTTCACTAGTCTTATCTTGCGATGAACTAGTTGTTCAGAGCTTGCAACCGTTTGCTCTTGACGCGCAAGTTCACTAGAAATAGCAGTCACTGAGATAGCACTTGTACTTTCTGCCTGAACAGTAGGTTCAGCTGTCACTTCTTGACTTGAAGAGCTAGTGTTTGTCCTTTGGCCCCCACCATCAGACTCGCTAGCTTCCTCAAGTACACTCGTCGCTGGTTGCCCTTTAGGCTCCTCAGCTTGCTCTGCTTTGGCGGTACTCACACCAAAAACTGCAAACGAAAGTAAGACCGATGCAACGCCCACCGTAAACTTACGAATGGAGAAACGTTGCCTCGAATCACCGAATCGGTTATTCATGATTCTATCCTCCCATTATTACAAATCTTAACATTTTTGTAACCCTTTTCATTTTGGATTATACACTATTTTCAGAATTTTGCAAGAAAATTATTTACCTATTTAGATGTTTTGTAAAGCTTTCTAAGATATCAATAGATAGTGAATTTTGTAAACCCTTATATTATAAGCTTTCTTTCGGGACCCCTCTTTTAATATTGTTTTTATTTCTCATTTTATCGCCATAATTTTAATTCAATTTCCGTCTGAAAAATGCTAAAATTCAGATTTTCTCTTAGAAAAATGAGAAGATTATCTTATCTAAAAGCAGAAAAAAACTGCCATTCTTAAATGAATAGCAGTCGTCTTTAAATTAATTAAGAAAATGAGCATAAACACTCATTTAATGTAATTTAGGCAAGTTCTTGGAGAAACTCTACTAGAATAGCAGCTGATTGTTTCCCAGCCTGAATAATGAATTCATCAAAGGTAATGTTAGCATCATGAGCCGCTGTATCACTCATGGCACGTACAACGATGAAAGGCTTTTTAACACTATGTGCGGCTTGAGCAATAGCTGCTCCCTCCATCTCTACTGCCAAGACTTCTGGAAAATGCCCCTTAATAGCATCAATCTTGTCTTGACCTGCAATGAAGCTATCACCCGTAGCGATAAGCCCAATCTTAGAATCAATGGAAGCCTGAGCTAAGACCTTCTCGAAAGTCTCTACGAAGGTAGAGTCACTTTCAAAGTAGAGTGGTTGCATAGACATTTGCCCATAGTCATAGCCAAATGCTGTCAAGTCAACATCGTGATAGGCCAATTTTGATGCCACAACGACATCTCCAATTTTAAGTCCAGGTGCTACTGCTCCTGCAGAACCAGTGTTAATGAGGGCATCAACGCCAAAATGGTCTACCAAGACAGCCACAGACATGGCTGACATAACCTTACCAACACCTGATTGCACCAAAACGACGTCGTGTTTGCCCAAGCGTCCTGTGTAGTAGGTATTGCCAAGAACAGTTTCTTCAACCTTATTTTCCAATTGCTCCACTAGAAGCACTAACTCCTGCTCCATGGCAGCGATAATTCCAATTTTCATATAGTTCCTTTTCAGCTTGTAATCTTGTCTGAATCAGTAGACAGAGCTATCTGACTCATAGACTTATTAGAAATAAAAGACAGCAATGAAGAGAAGAATCAAGAGGACCACAACCCAAAAGAGGATGCGATTAAGCTTGTGTTGAAATTGATTGCGTTTAGCATTCTCAATTCGACGACTCTTGTAGACAGAAGGCTGGTAATCAGCCTCATAATCCTCATCGTAGAACTCTTGATCATAGTCCTCATAATAAGGATGTTCCTCTAAATCGATTTCCCCACGCTTAGCCTGCTCAATGACATCGTCAGTCAAAAGTGGCTTACTCATAACTTATTTTCCTCCAAAATGAAGTGCATAGTATTGGAGAGCGATGATGGTTTTAGCATCTTGAATTGCACCTGAAGCTACGAGTTCCATACACTCCTCATAAGTCAACTCATAGATTTCAAGAAACTCATCTTCGTCAAGTGGGCGTGGATTTTCAACAGGCTTGAGGTTTGTAGCCACATAGAGCTTGATTTTTTCATTACAGAAACCAATGGCTGTGTAAAACTCATGAATCAATTCGAGATCACCCTTATACTGAGTCTCCTCTTCAAGTTCACGCGCTGCTGCAGCCATCTCTTCACCAGCTTCACCGACTTCCAGTTTACCTGCAGGAATCTCGTAAGAAACCGCCTCAATAGCCTTACGGTATTGTTTGACGATAATGATTTTCCCTTCTGGGGTAACCGCTAAAACAGCTACTGCTCCCTTGTGGAAGATGAGTTCACGACCAGCTGTCTTACCGTCTGGCAAGAGGACTTCGTCTACTGCAACTTCAAAAATATGTCCCTTAAATTTTGACTCACGTTTGAGTGTTTTTTCTTCAAAATCCATGAATTGACTCCTTTTACTTCTGACCTCATTCTAAGCTACCCCTACTCTACAAGAGAATCTAGCTCAGATAGCCTTAAGCCTACTTTTGTTGGCTTGGGTGGTGAGGTTTCTTAATGGCATAGCCTTCTTTATTGACCTGACGGCCACGTCCAATGGCTACGCTGTCAGCTGGAACATTCTCTGTAATGGTTGAACCAGCTGCTGTAAGTGCATTGTCCCCGATTTCAAGCGGTGCAATCAAGGTTGAATTGCTTCCGATAAAGACATTGTTGGCAATTTGTGTCTTGAACTTGTGTTGTCCATCATAGTTTACAGTAATTGTTCCGGCACCAAAGTTAACGTCAGAACCAACTTCCGCATTACCAATGTAGGTCAAGTGACCAGCTTTGGTATTTTCACCGATAGTAGAACCTTTAACCTCAACAAAGTTACCGATATGAACATCTTTTTTGAGGGTTGAATCTGGACGAACATGGGCAAATGGACCAACGGTAACACCTTCTTCAACCACTGAGTGCTCAATCATAGAGTTAGTGATAACAGTATTGGCACCGATAGTTGAATCAACAATATAAGTCCCATTGGTAAGCACTGACTCTGCACCAATCTTAGTTTGTCCTTTAAGTGTCACATTAGCTTCAATGACAACATCTGGCTCAATTTCCACATCCACGTCGATATAAGTAGCGTTTGGATTTTGGAAAGTGACACCATTAACCATGTGAGCTTGGTTGATGCGACGACGCATAACATCTTCTGCCGTAGCCAAGGCAACACGGTCGTTAACCCCGAGACTTTCTTCAAAGTCACGAAGTGTGAAGGCACCTACTTTTTCACCATTCTCACGGAAAATAGAAATGACATCAGTCAAATAGTATTCCCCTTGAGCGTTATTAGTGTTGATGTTTTTTAGTGCTTCAAAGAGGCGTTTATTGTCAAAAACGTAAGTCCCTGTATTGATTTCTTTAACCTGTTGTTCAAACTCGTTGGCATCTTTTTGCTCAACAATCTTAGTCACTTCACCATTTTCGTTACGGATGATACGACCATAACCAAATGGATTGTCCGCAGTTGCAGTCAAGATAGTGGCAACATTTTTGTGATTAACGTGGAAATCAATAAGGTTTTTAAGACTTTCACCAGTAATCAAAGGCGTGTCACCAGCAATAACAAGCGTTTGACCTTCAAGTCCAGCCAACTCATCTTCAGCCATCATTACTGCGTGACCAGTCCCCAACTGCTCAGTTTGCATAGTGAAGGCAGATTGACCATCCAAAACCTCACGAACAAGTTCAGCCTTGTGACCAATAACAGTAACGTTTTTAGCTGGATCAATGGCTGAAACTGCACGGAAGACATGCTCAAGCATAGTGATGCCTGAAACCTTGTGCAATACTTTTGGAAGATCTGATTTCATGCGAGTTCCTTTACCCGCAGCAAGGATAATAGCGTAATTACTCATTTTCTTTTTCCTTCTTAATATTTTTTTGCGATGATTTCCTTCGTAGCAGTCTTAGCCTTGAGCCCCAAATCTCAGAGCCTCCACCTCCCACTGGGATAGCCTATGAAAGAAAGGGGCCTTGAAAACATAGTCTCTCATTTCTTAGAAAAGATGTCCTCATAACTGACGTTTTTTAGGGCCTCTGATTATCTATAATCGCCCTATTATACCATAAATGAAAAGGTTTTGGCAGAATGAAAGGTAATGAAAAAAGAGCTGACGCTCTTTTTTTCTAAGGATAGTTATCCTACAACCATTCTTTGTATTTCTTAATGTAGATATGCTTCACAAAGGTAACACTAAGCATATACAAAGTAATGATGATAAACAAGAGAATGAAATAGAGACCGTTTAGATGGCTGAGTTTTAAGAGAACAAGCGCCATCAGCGGAACGGCGATCAGGCGGAGAAAGGTCACGAAGTAAATCCGTTTATTCGCAAAAATCTGACGGAAGTCCATGCCGGCAAAAAGCATACCCGTAACAATCATACTGGCAGGGCCAACCATGCTTCCGACAGAATGAAGCGTATTGTTGACCAGCGCAGGAAGCCGGATGCCCGTGAAAAAAAGAAGAATTCCGACGAAAATAGAAATAATATTGAGGTTCAGAACAATCTTCTTCCAGTCATAGGAAGCCTCACGGCTGATCACCTTTTTGCAGTGCGTCCAGAAAAAGACAAGCTGTACGCTCATATAAACACAGCTGTAAAGCACCCATTCCGCTCCTAAAACAGCCGTCACAAGCGGCACAATCAGATTGCCGGAATTGGAGTAGTAAACAGAAGTTATCTCAACCGCATCCAAATGAAACACCCGTCCAAGAGCTGAAACCGCAAAAAGAAGCACAACCTGCATCAGAAGCGAAGCCGCAAACGCAACCAGCAGCCCCCGCACCGTTTCCGGCGTGTAATCGACCTGAAACGCATTCAGAATCACGCAGGGAATGATCAGGTACAGCACAATTTTCGACAGAACTTTGCTGTCCTCATCCTTTAAAAGTCCGGCTTTTACGATTAAAAAGCCCATCAAAATCATAAGAAAAAGCTGCGCGATCTGCTGCGCAAGAAGAATACTGATCTCCATAAAATTCCCCCATATGTGTGTCTTATGAAAAATATTATAAGTCGGTCGGGAGGGGATTTCAATTTCTTTTTGAGAAATTTTGGACGAAGTTTCGGAAGGGGAGGGAAAGAGATCTGATCAGCTAAAAAGCGAGCGTTGACAAAGCGAAACCCTTGTAATATAATACACTTAACAAGAGAACCGTTGGTCAGTGTACACCTGACCGCCGGATAAAGCTTTTAACTAAAAATAGCGCCTAACTTTACCAGAGCAGGGGCGCTATTTTTTGTGCATAATATTGATAACAAGAGTTATAACAGCACAAAGCATAATTATGAAAGTAAATAAATCACTATATGTAACCATCAGCACCAGCCTCCTTTCAAAAAATGTCCGGCGGCTGACATAACACCCCAACGGTTCCCTGGATAAATGTATTAAATTGACAAAAAGAAAAAGAAATGCGCGTCATAAGCTCCATTTCTTGATGCTAATTATAACAAAAAAGAAAAATAAGTCAAGAATCATTTTCAGAGAAGAAGCCAGTGTTGACAAAATTATACGATTGCCATATAATATACTTAACAAGACAGCCGGAAGGTGAGTGCGATCACCCGATCTGGCGAAAATGTTGAATAGCTATAAGAAATAGCCGTCCTACCTTTACCAGAGAACAGGACGGCTATTTCTTATTTGCATAAGTCAAAATTGCAACAATAAGTAAAGCAACGCTGATTATAATCTGCAATTCTTCGTATGTACTCATAATAATCATCCTTTCTGCAAGACTCAGATCAGATGAAAGCACGTCCCCCGGCTGCCCGGTTAAATATATTAGATTGTCTAAGATTCCCAATAAAAAACGAACAAGGAAAACTCATTTCTTGAAATGTATTATAACAGAAAAGAGAAGTAAAAGAAAGTAATAAAAAATAGTCAGAAAATTTGAAGTTCCTGTAAATGTGCAGTGTATTGGATTTGAATATAATACAAAATAGAACAAAAGTTTGAAATTTACAAAGGTATATGAGATAATAAAGAAAAATGGAAGAAACGTCAGGAAAGGGGAGAAGCCTATGTCGCATATTTCAGAATACGAAGTCGAAAACATATTGATCGACCGCTTAGAGAGTATTGGATACAGCTTTATCAAATTGAATACCTATGAGGATGTCCTTGCCAATTTCCGCGCACAGCTTGCAGAATTCAACGCGAAAAAGCTGGAAGAAAAAGGCCATGCGGCATCCTTTTCTGACACAGAATTTAATCGTATTATGATTCACATGGATAACCATTCCGTGTATGAATCTGCGAAAATTTTGCGAGATAAATATATTCTGCAGCTCGATAATGGAGAGAATGTATATCTTGATTTCTTTTCCAACGATACAGACAGAAACATTTATCAGGTAACGCATCAGGTCACTATGGATAAAGCACATAAAGAGGATGTTGTATATAAAAATCGATATGATGTAACCGTACTGATCAACGGACTTCCGATGATCCAGATTGAGTTAAAGCGTCCTGGTGTGGAAATCAACGAAGCGATCAATCAGATCAATCGCTATAGAAAGTTCAGTTTTAAAGGCTTGTTCCGATATTTACAGCTGTTTGTAGTCAGCAACTCTGTGCAGACAAAATATTTCTGTAATGAAAATGAAATGGTAGATGGTCGCTATAACCCGATTTTGAAATCACTCGTATTTTTCTGGACCGATGATAAAAATACAAGAATCAACGATCTGAATACCTTTACCAGTGAATTTTTCTGCAAGCCGACAATCACAGAAATGATAGACAAATACATGATCATCAAAACGACAGAACCAGTGCTGATGGTAATGCGTCCATATCAGATTTATGCAGTAAAAGCAGCAAAGAAGCGGGTACTGGAAGTGAAGCAGAATGGTTATGTCTTTGCCTGCACTGGTTCAGGAAAAACATTGACATCTTTTAAGTTGGCTCAGCTTCTTCGAGAAGAAGCAAGAGTTGATCTTGTAGTATTTCTGATTGACCGAAAAGATCTGGATGATCAGACCGTGGAAGAATATAATTCATTCGAAAAAGATTGTGTCGACAATACAGACAGCACCCGTGTGCTCATTCAGATGCTGAAATTATCTGAGAAAAAGATGATTGTTACAACCATTCAGAAAATGGCGAATGCTGTTAAAAATCCAAAATACGAAGCGTTTATGGATGATTACCGTGATAAAAAAGTAGTATTTATCATTGATGAATGCCACCGTTCCCAGTTTGGCAGTATGCATGCCCAGATTCAGAAACACTTTGAAAAAGCCAATTATATAGGATTTACAGGAACTCCTATTTTCGAGAAAAATAAAGGAGCAGACGGCCGTACAACAGCAGATGTATTTCATGCAGGGGAAAAACTGGATGCATGCCTGCATCGGTATATGATCAAAGATGCAATTGCAGACGGCAATGTGCTTCGATTTTCCGTGGAATATCAGCGGACGATCTCAGCGAAAAATGTTGCAGCGAAAGGAATTGATCCGGAACAGTTAGATGATCCAGAATACTGCAAACGCCATAATATTGATATGATACCACTTTATCATGATGAGGAACGAATCACCAGAGTCGCAAAACACATTATGGAACATCATGAACAGCATGTGCATCCACAGGGAAAGGATACATACACAGCACTTTTTGCAGTAGATTCCATTCCGACACTTGGAAAATACTATGATGCATTTCAGAAACTGAATAAAACAGTTCCGGAGGAGAAACGGCTGAAAATTGCAGCTATTTTTTCTTATCAGGCAAATGAAGATATGGATGATGGAGCAGATGAACATTCGCAGGAACTGCTGGAGCGTTGCATACAGGACTATAATGCCATGTATGGTACAGCGTTTGGTATTGATACGTTTGATCCGTACAGAAAAGATATTGCGAAGAGGTTAAAACAGAAAGTGCTTCCACAGGTGGATATCCTGATCGTGGTCAATATGTTCTTAACCGGATTCGATGCAAAACCATTGAATACGCTGTATCTGGACAAAAATCTGGTCTGGCATTCACTTGTTCAGGCATACAGTCGTACGAACCGTATTGACAAAGTAACAAAACAGTTTGGACAGATTGTAACGTATCGAAATATCAAGCAGTGGCAGGATGATGCATTGACTCTGTTTTCGGGTGATGGAGATCCGAACGAATATCTGCTGGAAGACTATGCGTATTATTTGAACCAATGGATGAATCAGACTGTTATTTTAAGAAAAGTAACGCCTGATGTAGAAGCAGCGGGACAGTTACAATCAGAAGATGAAATCCGTATGTTTATTATGGCATTCCGTGCGCTTGCAAAGACGCTTGCTACGCTGAAAACATTTTTAAAATTTGACTGGTCAGATCTTGGAGCAGTTATGGATGAAAATGAATATGAAGGTTTCAAAAGCTGGTATCTGTACTATAAAGACCAGACCGTCAATCCAAATCCGAAAGTTCCGGTTCCAGTGGATGTGGATTTTGACATTGAGCTTGTCAGAACAGACCGAATCAACGTTGTGTATATTTTAAACTTATTAAAAAATGCAAAAACACATACCAAGACAGAGGAAGAAAAGCAGCAGGATGTCGATCTGATTCTGCGGGAAATCGAGCGTTCTGATAATGAATCCCTGCGTTTGAAAAAAGAAGTGATGCGGCAGTTTATCTTAACACGATTTTATGATCTGCCGGAAAATGCAGATGTCATGGAGGCATTCAATCAATTTGAAAAAGAACAGATGCAGGCAGACATGGAAGAATTTGCATTTGACAACCAGATTGATTACAAGATAGTATCAGATCTGGTCTCGGCATATACATTCAGTGGTAATGTCTCGGAGGATAATATTCGCGAAAGATTGATGGCATATCCGCTGGGACTGCTGAAAATGACAAAATTGACTAAGAATGTGAAAAGATTTATACAGGATACTTATAAAAAATACAAGGCTGAAGGAGAAACAGAATGACAGATACAAATACATATCAGGCACAGGCGAATGAACTTTCACAGAAATTATGGGCAATCGCGAACGATCTGCGCGGTCAGATGGATGCAAGCGAGTTCAAAAATTATATCTTAGGAGTAATTTTCTATCGCTATCTTTCTGAACGAACGGAAATGTATATGATCGATCTTCTCAAAAATGACGATGGGATCACATATGAAGAAGCCTTTGCGGATGAAGAATACAGACCGGTTGTAGAAGAATGGTCACTGTCAAAACTGGGTTATGTAATTAAGCCGGAAAATCTGTTTCGAAATCTGATTCGCAAGATTACAAAGTTTGAAAATGATGCGGATAAATTCAATGTGGAAGATTTCGAAAAAGCGATCAATGATCTGGTAGGCTCTACTATGGGACACGAATCCAATAAGGCATTTGACGGGTTGTTTAATGATATGCGTCTGCAGGATTCACGGCTTGGCGAGACAGTGGCAGACCGTACGGAAATGATCGGGCGAGTTATGGTACGTGTATCGGATATTGATTTCGATTTACAGGATTCCCAGTTTGACGTACTTGGCACAGCGTATATGATTTTGATTGGTTTATTCGCATCGGATGCGGGAAAGAAAGGCGGAGAGTTCTTTACTCCGGCAGGTCCGTCGAAGCTCTGCGCAACACTTGCGGCACTGGGACTGGATGAGGCAAAGACGGTTGGTGACTGCACCTGCGGTTCTGCTTCTATGCTTCTGGAAGTACAGAAACATCTGACAACAGGAAAAGTCGGTCATTTCTATGGACAGGAGCTGAATGCGACAACGTACAACCTGAGTCGTATGAACATGATTATGCACGGCATTGACTGGCAAAACTTTGATATTTACAAGGGCGATACACTGAAAGACGATAAATACGGCGATATCAAAATGACAGTACAGGTTTGCAATCCGCCGTATTCTTTAAAATGGTCTGCGGATAAACAGTTTGAAGATGACCCGCGTTATTCCGGAGCAGGAAAACTGGCACCGAAAGGACAGGCGGATCTTGCATTCGTGGAACACATGATTTATCACATGGATGAAGACGACGGACGCGTTGCAGTGTTACTGCCGCACGGCGTACTGTTCCGTGGTGGAGCGGAGGAAACCATTCGAAAATACATCATCAAAGATCTGAATCGTCTGGATGCAGTCATTGGATTGCCAGCAAACTTGTTCCACGGAACAGGAATTCCGGTTTGTGTGCTGGTGCTGAAGTGCAAGAGAAATGGAAATGCGGGAAATATCTTGTTTATTGACGCATCAAAAGAATTTAAGGCAGGAAAGAACCAGAATGTGCTGGAGCAGAAGCATATTGATAAGATTGTCGAAGCGTATGAGAAGCGTGTAGATGTTGATAAGTTTGCTCATGTGGCGGAGATGAGTGAAATTGTTGAGAATGGATACAACTTGAATATTCCGAGATATGTTGATACGTTTGAAGAAGAAGAGCCAGTGGATTTAGAGGCTGCGAGAGCGGAAATTAAGAGACTGGACGATGAAACTAGGATTGCTATTGATAAAGTAAATAGTATATTAAAAGAATTAAAAATATAATAGGGAGAGGCGTATGAAGAAGCCAAAAATAAGATTTCCAGAGTTTACAGAAACTTATATAGAATATAGATTAGGAGATATTTATCAAGAGAGAAAAGAAGGAGGAAATATAGATCTTCCCATGTTATCAGTGTCAATTCATTCAGGAATATCGAATGGAGAATTAGATGAAAATGAGTTGGGTAAGCGAGTGAAAAGAAGTGAAGATAAATCGCTGTATAAGAGAGTTTGCCAAGGAGATCTGGTGTTTAATATGATGCGTGCATGGCAAGGAGCTATTGGAACTGCAAAAATAGATGGAATGGTAAGTCCTGCTTATATAGTAGCAAAGTCCGATGATAAGATAGACCCTTTATATATGAATTATTATATGAGAACGAATCATATGCTCAGAAAGATAAACAATCAATCTTATGGCGTTATGGAATTTAGAAAAAGATTGTATTGGAATTCTTTTAGTAATATTAGATGTAGTGTTCCTTCACTATCAGAACAAAAAAGAGTTGCAGAATTACTTAATATGGTTGAGACAGTGATTGAAAAGCAAAAAAAAACCATAACCGCATGGGAAGAACGTAAAAAAGGTGTCATGCAAAAAATTTTTAGCCAGAAAGTAAGATTCAAGGATGAGGATGGAAATGAGTTTCCTGAGTGGAAGAAAAAGAAGATAGACGATTTGTTTTACAAAGTAAATGAACGAAATAATGGTCAGTTTGGTAAGAATAAATGGATTTCTGTTGCAAGAATGTATTATCAAGATGAAGATAAAGTTACATCAAATAATATTGATACGCGTAC
>ERZ825896.3978-NODE-3978-length-11841-cov-2.495333_pt1 | contig 11841 bp, 10 predicted proteins | sample MGYA00519858_ERZ825896 | MGnify/ENA primary metagenome ERZ825896 (study PRJEB31778, sample SAMEA3449214) | human gut metagenome | biome: human gut; feature: human-associated habitat; material: faeces | place: United Kingdom | collected 2010/2012 ... | reverse complement strand
CCTGAATATAGAGCGCCTCGCCTCCGCAGGCCAAACACTTCTTGCTCTCATGTTGTTCCGGCATCGGTATCCCCTCTCGGACGTCTATACGATGGTCACATACTTCCGGATGTCGTCCCGCATGGCCACGGCGGCGGCTCTGGCCGCCTCCTGGTAGTCGTGACCGTCGCCTCCGGTCTTTTTCCAGGCGCACATAATGGAGCGGGAGGCGTTGACGATGGCTAATCTATCCACGAGCGGGCTCGAGGAGCTCGTCGGCGGCTTCGACGCTATCGCAGAACTCCCGGACGAGGTAGTCCTCGAAATGCTCGTCGCGGAGGCGGAAGTTATCGCCCCGGCGCAGGAGGCCGAGGCGCGCGCTATGCTCTCGGGCAAGTACAGCACCGGCGAGACGGCGCAAAGCATTTCCTACGACAAAAAGCTCAAGAAAACATCGGACGGACGAGCTATCTACGTTTACCCGAAAGGCACTCGGCGACACGGCAACAAGCGCCGCGCCGCCGAGGTCGCTTTTGTGGACGAGTTCGGTAAACAGGGACAGCCCGCCCGCCCATTCATCCAGACGGCAAACGAGAAAGCGGCAGACCCGGCAACCGACGCGGCGGCTCGGGTGTACGACGGCTTTCTCAAATCGAAAAACTTTTAGGAGGTTTTATTATGGCACAGTTTGGCGCAAAGCGACCTATCTTCGCCCCGACGAAAACCACGCCGGACAATGCGCTCCCGACCTACGACTACGAGAAAGTCGTAACCGTGGGTAAGCTCGTTAAGGCCGACCTCACCGTTACGAACGCCTCCGGCGAGCTCTACGCCGACGACGCGCTCGCCGAAAAGGTCGATATGTTCGCCTCCGGCTCTCTTGCGCTGGAAACGGACGACAAGACGGACGAGGTACACGCCGCTATTCACGGCGCGACCAAGGATACGCAGTCGAGCGAGGTCACGGACTCCGACGGAGACGTAGCTCCTCGCGGTGGCCTTTGCTATTACAAGGTCATTATTCGCGGCGGAGTCCGCTATTTCAAGGGCGTGTTTCATCCGCTTGTCAAGGCTATTCTCGGCAACGACAGCGCGGCGACAAAGGGCTCCTCTATCACGTTCGGCACGAGCGCGACGACCTTTACCGTGTTCCGTTGCAACTCTGGCGCATGGCGCATCACGAAAGAGTTCACGACGGAAAGCGAGTGTATCGCGTGGTGCGATACCAAGCTCGGCAAAGTGGGAGGCTAATATCAGCACGGACGGGAGGCGAGCGAGAACGGCTCGCCTCCCGCTTTGGTAATTGGAGGGTAAAGGCATGAAAACGGCAAAAGTGACGCTCGCGGACGCGACGTATTACCTCGCATTTGACGGCGAGGCTATGTTTACACTCCGGGACGATTTCGGCGGGACACAACTCGCACTCGAGGCAATAGAGCAGGATACCCGCGAGAGCTTCGCGGCGACGTGTGCTATCGCGGCGGTACTGGCAGAGCGCGGCGAGCTCCTCCGTCGGCGGCTCGGATACGACCCGGGCGCTATCCCGGAAAAGGACGATTTTCTCCTCATGGTGAGGCCGTTTGAAATCGTGACGCTCAAGCGCGCAATTATGACGGCTATCGAGCTCGGCTATGGTCGAGAGGTAACGAGCCCGGCGGACGACGAAATCGACGAGGGGCTCGCGGAACTTAATCAAAAAAAAACAAGATAAGGCGGGCGGAATACTACCGTATCGCCGTTCTTTGCGGAGTCTCCCCGGCGGAGGCTCTTTTTATGGCTCCCGGAGAGGTTTTCGACCTTTGGGAGCTATACCTATCCGCACACGGTAAGAACAGAGGCGAGGAGGGCGTGTAATGGCAAACCGTGAGATAAAAACGAAAGTCGCTATCGACGGCGAAAAAGAATACAAGGAGTCTCTCAAAAACATCAACTCCGCCCTCGGAACGCTTAAATCGGAATTAAAGCTCGTAGAGAGTCAATACGCGGGACAGGCGAACAGCTACGCGGCTTTGAGCGCGAAAGGCGACGTACTCTCCCGTATGTACGACCAACAGAAAGAAAAGGTCAAGGCGGCGGCGGAACAGCTCGAGAAAGCAAAAAAAGCTCAATCGGACTACGCCGAAAAAGTCTCCTCCGCGCAATCCGAGATTTCGCGTTGCGAGGCCGCTCTCGCCGCGCTCGGCGACGAGACAAGCGACACGACCGAGGAGCAAGCCAAGCTCACGGCGGAACTCGAAAAGGCAAAGGGCGAGCTCTCCGCCGCTGAAAAAGGATACGAGTCTACGACTCGCTCCGTCAATTCCTATCAAACACAGGTAAATAACGCCGAGACGGAGCTTAACAAGCTCGGCTCGGAACTCGATAAAAACGCCTCCTATATGGACGAGGCCGCGAAATCCTCCGACGGGTGCGCCGAGTCTATCGACGAATACGGGAAAGAGGTCAAAAAGGCCGGAGAGGACTCCGAGGAGGCCGGGAAGAAGTTCGACAAGGTAAAGACTGCCGCGACCGCACTCGGAACAGCGGCGGCGGCGGCAACGGCGGCACTCGCGGCGGCGGCAATAAAGCTCGGGAAAGAGGTTATCAGCGCATACGCTGATTATGAGCAGTTAGTCGGCGGCGTTGAGACGCTCTTTAAGGATAGCTCCGGTAAGGTAATGGAGTATGCGAACGACGCATACAAGACCGCCGGGCTCTCTGCAAACGAGTATATGGAAACCGTGACCGGGTTTTCCGCGAGCCTTATCTCCTCCCTCGGCGGGGACACGGAGAAAGCCGCGAAATATGCGGACATGGCAATTACGGATATGTCCGACAACGCCAACAAAATGGGCTCGGACATGGCCTCTATTCAAAATGCGTACTCCGGCTTTGCAAAGCAGAACTATACCATGCTCGATAACCTCAAGCTCGGGTATGGCGGTACGAAAGAGGAAATGCAAAGGCTCCTCGAGGACGCGGAAAAGCTCTCCGGCGTGAAATACGATATTTCGAGTTATTCGGATATTGTAGACGCAATTCACGTCGTACAAACGGAAATGGGTATCACGGGGACGACCGCGAAAGAGGCGGAGGCGACTATCTCCGGCTCTATCGGGATGCTGAAATCCTCGTTTCAAAACCTCATTACCGGCCTCGGCGACGCAGACGCAGACATAGACAAGCTATGCGATAACGTCGTAAACTCCTTTAATTCCGTCGTCAAGAACATTACGCCGGTCGTTAGAAACCTCGCAAAAACCGTCCCGAACGCATTAGAGGGCATCCTCGACGCTATCGCGCCTCTCCTGCCGGAACTCCTCGAAATGGGAGTCGGGCTCTTTGAGGCGCTCTTGAGCGGGTTTACATCGGTGCTCCCGGAGCTTATGAACACGGCGGCCTCGCTCGTGACAACGCTCGTACAAGGCATTATCGAGGCTTTGCCGCTCGTCGTAGAGGCGGCGGCACAGTTCATTACAACGCTCGTGCAGGGTATCGCGGAGGCACTACCGACGCTCATTCCGGCGGCGGTGGAGACGGTGACGACCATTGTATCGACGCTTATCGAGAATATACCCTTGCTTATCGACGCGGCGCTCCAACTCATGCAGGGGCTCGCGGAGGGCGTTCTCGAGGCTATCCCGGTACTCCTCGAGGCTTTGCCGGAGCTTATCGAGAGCCTCGTAACGACGCTACTCGACGCTATCCCGCAAATCATCGAGACGGGAGTCGAGCTTTTAACCGCCCTTGTGGAAAACCTCCCGGAAATCATTACGACGATATGCGAGGTTTTGCCGCAAATCATCGAGAGCACTATCTCGACGCTCCTCGACCATTTGCCGGAAATCGTAGAGGCGGGCGTAAAGCTCTTGACGGCGCTTATTACCAACCTCCCGCAAATCATTTTGACGATAGTACAGGCGCTCCCGCAAATTATCACGGCGGTAATTAACGCCCTCGTGAACAATATACCGAAAATCATCGAGACGGGCGTAAAGCTCTTGACTGCCCTCATTACCAACCTCCCGCAGATTATCGCCGAAATCGTCCGCGCTATGCCGCAGATTATTACCGGCATCGTGAGCGCGCTCGGCGAGGGCGTGTCGCAGGTCGCGGAGGTCGGTAAAAACCTCGTCCGGGGCTTGTGGCAAGGCATCCAGTCGCTCGCCGGGTGGCTATGGGATAAAGTGTCCGGGTGGATTTCCTCCATTTGGGACGGCATTACGGACTTTTTCGGCATCCACTCCCCGAGCACAAAAATGGCGTGGGTGTCCGAAATGAACGTCGAGGGCGCAGTCGTCGGCATTGAGAAGAACAAGAGCAAGGCCGTAAAAGCCTATGGAGCTATGGGCGAGGAAATGCTCGCCGAGGTAGACTCCGGGCTCGCGGCGGTAAACGACAAGCTCAAAAGCTCTATCGGGGAAATCGAAACGGGCTTTTCCGCAAAGGCGACCGTCGAGGCCGTCTCCGCATCCGTTCCGGCGGACTTGACCGGGCGCGGCGGCGGTGCGACGACCTCCGGCGGCGGAGATACAAACGTCGTAAATCATTTTCATATCGCGGAGCTCGTCGTCCGTGAGGAGGCGGACGTAAAGAAGATTTCCCGCGAGCTCTACAATATGCAGAAATCGAAATCGCGGAGCAAGGGGGTATCTATGGCGTGAGCATGGGTTTTATTTTCGACAACAAGCATAGCGGGGATATGGGAGTCGTGTTCAAATCCACAGACCGAACACTCCTCCCCGCGAAACGGGTAACGCAATACACGATACCCGGCAAGAGCGGCACATACGACATAGAGGACGGTTACGAAAACCGCGAAATCGTATGCACGGTCGCTTTCGTCGGTGAGGGCTACCATTACGCGGGCGTGAGAACGCGAGCGCGCGCCGTGGCGGAATGGCTCTCCGGCGAGGGCTTGCTCGTATTTGACGACGAGCCCGAAAAGGCGTACTCCGCAAAGGTCGTCGGCGGTATCTCTATCGAGCAAATCGCCGTTACGGGAACGTGCGAGGTACGTTTCTTGTGTAAGCCGTTCGCCGAGTCCTTGCGCTACAATCAGCAGGACGTGAAATCCGTCTCTCTGCCTCATACGGAGGCGGTAAACGTCCGAGGGACGCAGGAAACGGACGGCTTAATCTATATCACGGCGCGCGGCAATATCCAAACGCTGACGATAACACGGCTCAAGGTAAATTAAAAAATTAGGAGGTTTCTACTATGAGCGCATTATCTAACGTCCACGCATCCACTCTCTTGAATACGTCCTTGCGGAGCGGGACGTACTATCTCGCTCTTTTCCTCACCGACCCGACGGCGAGCGGAACGGGTACGGAGGTATCCGGCGGCGGATACGCGAGAAAGATTATCAACTTTAGCGCGCCGTCCCTCGTGTCCGGCAAAGAACAGGTTTCCAACTCCGCGCCCGTTGACTTCGGCACTCTGACGGCAGACCTCGGCACGGTGGCCTATTGGGGCATCTATGACGCGCTGACGGCGGGCAATTTGCTTTGGTACGGCTCCTTTACCCGGAGCAAGAACGTACTCAACGGCGACGCTATCACGGTATCGGCGGGGGCTATCGTTTGCACTTTGGCATAACGAGGAGGCGAGCAAATGTATAACCGCACTCCGTACAATAAGACGACGTACAACCGAACAACGTCCATTGTGTTCGAGTGGCTCGCTACGGCGAACGCGGAGACGGATACCTCGGCGACGCTGAAAATCATTCGATACCTCGACGGCTCGGCGGCGGCGGTCGCTACCGCGTCCGGCGTGTTCGTCCGCGTCCTCCTCCCCTCCGCGCTTGCGGAGGCGGAGGCCGGGAGCGTCGGCGACTATATCCGCACTCTCTTTTTCTCCGCGCTTGCGGAGGCCGTAGCAACGGCGAGCGGTACGGGCGTTTCGACCTACGGCTCCGTCACTATGGTAATTGAGGGCGTGAACATGGTCGCCGGAGACGAGCTTATTATCGACACGGAGCACATGACCGTAACGCTCAACGGCGCGAACATCATCGACCGCGTGAGCGACGATAGCGCATTTTTCAAGCTCCAACCGGGCGAGAACGATATTATCGTCGAGGGCGGCACGACCGCAGACGTTAAAATCTTGTGGAAAGATAGGTGGTTATAATGGCAAAGCCGCAGATTTTCAACCGCGATATGAAGCGGCTCGCCTACCTCGACAACGCGCTCGCCGTCGGCTACGGCCTCGAGACTAATTCCCTATGGACGGCGACCTTTACGCTCCCGGCGGACGACCCGAAAAACGCCTATTGTACGCCGCTGAACTTCGTCGAGATTTTCGACGGAGACGAGCGTATCGACCTTTTCCGCATCATCGGGGAGGATATGGAGCGGAGCAACGGCGCGACTCGCTATTATGATTGCGAGCACGTCCTCGCTACGCTCCTCTCCGACGTTCTCTTTCAGTATCATCAATGCGGCGGCTCCGGCGTAAAGACTGCCGACGTTCTCAATTACATTCTCGCCCGGCAGACCCGGCAAAACTGGAAACTCGGGGCTTGCGATTTCAAACGCTATTTTGAATATAATTGGGAAAACTCGACGCTCCTCGCGGCGCTCTTTGCCGTGCCGGAGTGCTTCGATAGTGAATACCTTTGGTCGTGGGATACGACCGTCTATCCGTGGACGCTCTCGCTCACCGTGCCGACGGAGGCGCTCAAAAGCGAAATCCGATACGCAAAGAATATGACGAACATCAAAAAGACGACGGACGCGACCAGTATCGCAAACCGCGTCTATGCGCTCGGATACGGCGAGGGTGTAAACCAACTGACGATAGAGTCGGCGAACGGCGGCGTTCCCTATGTCGAGGACGCTTTAAGCATCGAGCGATACGGCTTGTGTTCGACTATCCTCGTAGACTCGCGGTATCAAGTGGCGGAAAACCTCAAGGCATACGCCGAGCAGATACTCGCCGGGCTCAAGGAGCCGTATGTGAGCTATGAAATCGGCGCTATCGACCTCCACCGGCTGACCGGCGACAAGTTCTCAAAGTTCCGCCCGGGCGAGGTCGTCCGCGTCGTGGACGAGGCCGACGGAATTAACCTCCGTACCCGCATCGTCCGCGTTGAGAAAGCGGATGCAGAGGGCGACCCGGGAAACGTCACGGTAACGATTGCCAACAAGACGCAGGATATAGCGGGCAGTATTTCCGACTTGCAGAGCCGCGCCCTCATTTCCGAGACATACGCACAGGGCGCGACCAACCAACAAATCTATAATTTCTCGGATAACGCCGACGCAACGCATCCGGCGAAACTGCAACTCTATATATCCGACTCGGTGGTACGCATTAACAAAATGCTCCTCAATATCGAGTTCGAGGCGTTCCGGGCGTATGAGAAAGCTATCGGCGGCGGCGGTGGACAAACGACCTCCTCCGGCGGCGGACAGACGACGAGCTCCGGCGGCGGGCAGACAACAAGCTCCGGCGGCGGCTCTACGACCTCCTCCGGCGGCGGGCAGACCTCCGGCGGAACGGCGCTCGAGTCCTCGAACGTGCTCCCGAGTGAGACGAACGGACAGGCCGTGCATAACCACGGCATTTCTCAACACGCCCGCCTTGCAACGACCAGCGACGGGAAAACCGTTGACGGATACGAGACGTTCATTTGGTCGGGCGCGCATACGCATCCGTCGCACACGCACAGGATTTCCGCACATACACACGAGGTCTACGACCATACGCACACGGTAAGGGCGCACACGCATACGGTGAAAGACCATACCCACACCGTAAAAGACCATACCCACGCTATCGAGTTCGGCATCTACGAGGGACAACGCGCCTCGAAAGCGAATATCAAGGTAGACGGCAAAGAGATACCCGCGCCGTCCTCGTATAGCAATATCGACATTGTGAAGTATCTCGCCACGGACTCGAGCGGGAAGATACGCCGTAACTCGTGGCACTCGATAGAGATACTCCCCGATAACATGAGTCGTATCGTGGGCGCGGTATTCGCTCAAACATTCTGTAATTCTCGCGGCGGCGGGGACTACTAAAAGGAGGAAAGAATATGTCCGAATTAGTGACAATGTACCCGGCGCAAGCCAACTCCCCGGAGACTTCGCTCTCCGGCGCGCTGACGGCGGCGGGTACGACCGTAAACGTCGTTGACGGCTCCGTACTGCCGGAGGCTCCGAACTTGCTCACGATTGGAGCGGACGGCTCCACGGCGGAAACGGTGCTTATGACCGCAAAGAACGGGAACGTGCTCACCGTCACGCGAGCGCAGAACGGCACGACCGCCCGGGCATGGTCGGCGGGCGACGTTATCGCCCGATATTTCACGGCGGCAGACCAAACCGCCATGCAGGAAAATATTAAGAAGCTCAACGAGGGCAAGGCCGAGAAAGCCGCCTCACCGACGGCGGGCAACTTTGCCGGGCTCGACTCCTCCGGCAATCCGACCGACTCCGGCAAAAAGCCGGGCGACTTTGCCAACGCCTCCCACGCTCACGCGGGATACGCCGAGGTAAAGATTTTCTCCGGCGTGTCCGTCGCCGCCTCTGCATGGGTGAGCGACAGCACATACGCGGCGTATCCCTATGCCGCCTCTATCGCCTGCCCCGGCGTGACGGCGAGCCACGTCCCCGAGGTCGTGTTCGGCGCGACAGAGGCCGCGAGCGGAAACTTTGCGCCGGTCGCTCTCTCCGGGAGCGGGACGGTCAAAATCTACGCCGCGACAAAGCCGACGGCGGCTATCACGGTGCAGAGCATTACTTGTATTAAGGCGGTGAGTTAAAAATGATTGGTAGAACAAACGCAGTCAGCAAGCCCGGAGTCGAGCTCTCCCTCGTGGTATCCGTTACGAGCGGAGCGGCGGTCACGGCGACAAAGGGCTCGAAAACGGTAAACGGCACGGCGGCGGGCGGCTCTTGTACGCTGACCTTGCCGGAGGCCGGTACATGGAGCGTCAAGGCTACGCTCGGCGGGCAAACGTCCGACACGAAAAGCGTATCCGTCGTCGATAGCTACGCGGTCGCGCTGACGTTCTTTTCCGCGACGATTACCGTCAACGTAGACTCCGGCGCATCCGTCACGCTGAAAAAGGGCGGGACGACAATCGCCACAAAGACGAGCAACGGGACGGCGGTTTTCACCGTCACGGAGACGGGGGCATACACGGTCACGGCAACAAAGAACGGGCAGACGACGAGCGGCTCCGTCAATGTCGTTTCCGGCACGACCTCCTACTCGCTGACGCTCTCTTTCGTAAGCTCTACGCTCAACAATAACGAGTGGAGCGTTATCAAGTCCGTTTCCGACGCGGGACAGGGCGCGAACTATTGGAGCATCGGCGACCGAAAGGCGGTCACGCTTAACGGCACGGTCGGAAAGCTCTCGCTCTCGAATGTCACGACCTACGCTTTCATTATCGGCTTTAACCATAACGCAAGCGTCGAGGGCGCAAACCGCATCCATTTTCAGCTTGCAAAGACCGCGCTCTCCGGCGGTACGGACGTGTGTTTCTGTGATAATCAATATGGCCCGGATAGCGGATGGTCGTCCCCGGGCGCGGGCTATTTCGTTATGAACGCGAGCAACACGAACTCCGGCGGATGGAAAAGCTCGCAAATGCGTACAAACATTTGCGGGACGAGCCTCTCGAGCTATTCCGGGACGATTATCGCAGTCATTCCGGCGGCGCTCCGTGCCGTCCTCAAGTCCGTTACCAAGTACACGGACAACACCGGCGGCGGAAGTACGGCGGCGAGCGCAGTCACGGCGACAACGGATTACTTTTTCCTCCTCTCGGAGTTCGAGGTTTTCGGTAGCATTTCCTACGGAAACACGAACGAGAAGAACAAACAAGCGCAGTACGCCTATTATTCCGCCGGGAATAGCAAAATCAAGTACAAGCACAACGGCACGAGTACCGCCGCTCGTTGGTGGCTCCGTTCCCCGCGTGCGAGCTACTCCTACGGTTTCGTGAGTGTGTACACCGACGGCACAGTCTACTACACCGACGCGTACAGTTCCCTCGGCTTCGCGCCCGGCTTTTGCGTATAATTCGGAAATCGAGACTTGCGCCCTCAATGGGCGCATAGTCGGCGAGGAGGAAAGAAAATGTCCGTACCAAAATCGAGACGCGGCGAAAGCCCGGCGGAGTATATCAACCTCGCCCGCGAGATTTATGTATTCACATACAACCGCGTCCGCATCCTGCCGAAAAGCTACACCTTTTATTTTTCCTTGCCGCTCTACAACGCGGCGCGAGAGGCTTATCGCATGATAAAGACGGCAAACCTCATTTACGTTGACGAGAAATCTCCCGAGGAGATACGCCGCCGGAATATCCAGCGGCGGAAAGAGTATTACGAGACGGCACAGGGTTATTATAACTCGATGCTCGACGTACTCGACCTTGCGTATCTGACCGTCAACCATGAGAAGATACCGCCGAACGTCCTCAAAGAGTGGGTAAAGCTCATTACGGACGAGCTCTCGCAAATCTCTAAAATCAAGCGGAGCGATAAGGCGCGAGCTTAATCCTCCGAGTGATTAGGTTATATTCCGCATCGCCGCTAATTGGTGGCTCCGTTCCCCGAATGCGAGCAACTCCAACAATTTCGTGAATGTGAACACCGACGGCACAGTCAACAACAACAACGCGAACAATTCCCTCGGCTTCGCGCCCGGATTTTATATCAACATGGGGCAGACCGAATAACTCCTCACAGAGCGAAAGCAGTCCCTATATAAAAGGGGAATATAACCTCTCTGACGGCCTCGCGCCGTCGGACAAACATATACCGCGATACGGTTAGCCGGACGCTCCTTGCATGGGTGCGGAGTGCGTGTTTTCCGTGCTTTCATGGCTCGCCGTTACGCATTTTAGACAACACGCCGAGAAAGAAATGTACGAGGTATTTTTATTTTATGAACAGCGCAGAACGACGCGAGGCACGGTATCAGCGTCGCAAGGCCGCACGAATGAAAAAGAAAGCCGCCGCGCTCCGGGAGTACGGAGATTTCGAGACGGTTTTCTCATTCGAGCGGCTCTATGAGAGCTACCGCGCCTCCGTCCGTGGCGTTGGGTGGAAAGCGAGCACACAGCGATACAAAGCCGCCTCACTTGCCAACGTCACAAAGACACACGAGGAATTGATAGCCGGGAGATACCGCTCCAAGGGCTTTTACGAGTTCGATATTGTGGAGCGGGGAAAGCCGAGGCATATTCGGAGCGTCCATATCTCCGAGCGCGTCGTACAACGGTGCTTGTGCGATTACTGCCTCGTGCCGATGCTCTCCCGGTCGTTCATTTACGACAACGGAGCGAGCTTGCGCGGCAAAGGGTACGATTTCGCCGTATCCCGGGTGACGCACTTTCTCGCGGAGCATTACAGAAAACACGGGCGGGAGGGCTACGTCCTCGTATTCGATTTTTCAAAGTATTTCGATACGGCACAGCATGAGCCCGTTTTTCGAGAGTTCGAGCGGAGCGGCATCGACGACCGCCTCGTCGCGCTCTCGAAATATTTTATTCAGAACTTCGGCGACGTGGGGCTCGGCCTCGGGAGCCAAGTCTCGCAGATTGCCGCGCTCGCCCTGCCGAACAGGATAGACCACTATATCAAGGACGTGCTCGGCATGAAGTATTACGCTCGCTATATGGACGACGGGTGTATCATCAGCGAGTCAAAGGCAGAGCTCGAGATTTGCCTCCGGGAGCTCCGGCGGCTATGCGCCGAGCACGGTATCCGCCTCAATCCGAAAAAGACGCAGATTATCAAGCTCACGCGCGGCTTTACATTCGTCAAGGTGCGCTTTCGATATGGCGCAAACGGGAAAGTCGTCCGCCGGGCAACGTACAAGGGTATCCGGCACATGAGGAAAAAGCTACGC
>ERZ825896.3971-NODE-3971-length-11854-cov-4.035850_pt1 | contig 11854 bp, 11 predicted proteins | sample MGYA00519858_ERZ825896 | MGnify/ENA primary metagenome ERZ825896 (study PRJEB31778, sample SAMEA3449214) | human gut metagenome | biome: human gut; feature: human-associated habitat; material: faeces | place: United Kingdom | collected 2010/2012 ... | reverse complement strand
GAAACAAACAATCGAAAACGGAAAGCCCTTTGGTGGGGCGATGGGGCAAAGCCCCATATCCAAAAAATGCATAGATATTTGTTTCTTGAAATGTTTGGTTTAGGGATGACAGTCCGCTTTTTTGTTTGTGAAGCTGGAGGATAGAGTATGAGCATCAAACCCGTGAAAATTCCCGGTGTGGGAATGCGCAATGTCAAAACGGCGCTGGCGGCGGCGTTCTGCGCGCTTGTCTATTATTTCGTTGGCCGCAGCCCGGCGTTCGCCTGCATCGGCGCGATTTTCGGCATGGGGTCGGATATGGAGGATTCCCGCAAGAACGGCGGCAACCGCCTGTTCGGTACGCTGATCGGCGGCCTGCTGGGCATGCTGCTGTTCCGCATCTACCTGATTTTCAAGCCGGACGGCGCGTATACGCTCTGGTTCGTGCCGCTGACGTTCATCGGCACGGTGATTTTGATTGTGCTCTGCCAGATGGTGTGGGTCGGCGGCGTGCAGCCCGGCGGCGTGGTGCTGTGCATCCTGCTGTTCAACACGCCGGTGGAATCCTACGTGAGCTATGCGCTGTATCGGATTCTCGATACGACCATCGGCGTTCTGGTCGCGTGGGCGGTGAGCTACGTCTTCCCGCGGGGCTGGATGCAGCTCTGGCAGGAGCGAATCGAGGCGCTGAAAGCGAGATGAGGCGCGTTAAGGGATTGCTCAAAACGCGGCGGCAGCCGTTGACAAACGGGGGCGGAAAGCGTATCATGGTGGGGCTTGCTGGGAGGTAGAGGATGAAGGAAAAAAGGGAAGCGCCGATGAGCCCGTCGCTGATGATCGCCATCGGCTTTGCGCTGCTGATTCTGTTGGTGACGCTGCTGCTCATGCTGCCGATTTCGTCGCAGAGCCGCACCGTGACCCCGCCGCTGACGGCGCTGTTCACCGCGACGAGCGCGGTCTGCGTGACGGGGCAGGTGCTGGTCGATACGGGCACGCATTGGTCGCTTTTCGGGCAGGTTGTGCTGATTGCCGCCATCCAGATCGGCGGCTTGGGCGTGATGACGCTGCTGGCGCTGGTCTCCATGGCGATGGGCAGGCGAATCGGCCTGCGCCAGCGGACGATTTTGCAGGAGAGCGTGGCCTCCTTCAGCGTCGGCGGCATTGTTCGGCTGATTCGGCTGGCGCTGATCGGCACGGCCGTCATCGAAGGGCTGGGCGCGGCCGCGCTCGCGTTTCGGTTTGTGCCGATGCTCGGCTGGGCGAAGGGGCTTTGGTACAGCGTGTTCCACGCGATATCCGCGTTCTGCAACGCGGGCTTTGACCTGATGGGGCCGGTCAGCGGGTCGTTTTCCTCGCTGGAGTGCTTCGTGGGCGACCCGCTGATCAACCTGACGGTGATGACGCTGATTCTGGTCGCGGGGCTGGGCTTTCCGGTCTGGCAGGATCTGGCTCAAAACCGCCTGTGCTGGAAAAAACTGCGCCTGCACACACGGGCCGTGCTCGCGCTGACGGCGTTTCTGGTGCTCGTGCCCGCCGCGCTGTTCTTCATCACGGAGAGGAACGCGACCATGGCGGGCATGACGACGGGCACGCGCGTCTGGGCGAGCCTGTTTTCCGCCGTCACGCCGCGAACCGCGGGCTTTGACACCGTGCCGACGGGCGAGCTCAGCCCGGCGGGCGGCATGCTGACGCTGCTGCTGATGCTGACCGGCGGCAACTCCGGCTCGACGGCGGGCGGCGCGAAGGCGACGACGCTGCTGCTCGTCGTGCTGACGGCGGTTTCCATCCTCAGGGGCGAAGAGGATGTGCACATCTTCGGCAGGCGGATTGAAAACGACCTGCTGCGCCGCGCCTGCTCCATTGTCGTGGTGTATCTGACGCTGGGCGCGATGGCGACGCTGGCGATTTGCGCCATGCAGCCGGAATTCACGCTCCAGCAGGTGCTCATCGAGGTGTTTTCGGCGATTGACACCGTCGGGCTGACGGCGGGCATCACGCGCCAGCTGAATACCGCGTCGCGGGTTCTGCTGATCCTGCTGATGTACGCGGGCAGGCTGGGCAGCATGACGTTTATGATTCTGCTCACCCGCAGAAAGCCGCCCGCGCCGGTGCAGTATCCGACGGATAAGATTCTGGTGGGATAAACGAGGGAAACGCCTTCCGCCGTGTAACTCCTTCCACCGCCTGCGGGCGGTCCCCCTCCCTCGATGAGGGAGGTATATGAGCATACACCTCGTTACTATGAAAAAAGAGTTCCCTCCTTGAGGGCGTGGAGCTTGCTGCCCGTTGCACGGGAGGCAGGCAAGCGGAACGCCGAAGGTCTGTCAGCGAAGCTGACTGAGGGAGTCAGAAAAGGAGATCATATGAAATCCATTCTCATCATCGGCTTGGGGCGCTTTGGCCGCCACCTGTGCTGCAAGTTTATGAGCCTCAAAAACGAGGTGATGATCGTCGATCGGGACGAGGCGGCCGTCACCGCGCTGGCCGACGAGGCGACGAGCGCGCAGATTGCCGATTGCACCGACGAGAACGCGCTGCGCGCGCTCGGCGTGAAAAATTTCGACCTCTGCTTTGTCTGCATCGGGTCGGATTTCGCCAGCAGCCTGCTGATTACCTCCATGCTCAAGGACATGGGCGCGGCGCGCGTGGTCGCCAAGGCCTCGCAGGATATCCACGCCAAGCTGCTGCTGCGCAACGGCGCGGACGATGTGGTTTACCCCGAGCGGGACAGCGCCGAGCGGATGGCCACCCGCCTGAGCGCGCAGAACGTGTTTGATTACATCGAGCTGACGGACGAATATTCCATCTATGAGATTGCGCCGCTGGAAAACTGGGTCGGCCACAGCATCCGCGAGATCGATGTGCGCAACAAATACCACATCAACATTCTGGGCGTGAAGGAAAGCGGCGTGCTCAAGCCCCTGCCGGGCGGCGACTACCGGTTCACCGGGAACGAGCATCTGCTGGCGATGGCCGCCCGCGAGGACGCGAAGAAGCTGCTGCGCAGGATTTGACGCGCCTTAGATGAATTCGGGTTTATTTTGACGTTTTATCCATGAAATCCGCGCAAGGATCTTGCAAAGCATCCGGCGTTATGGTATACTCGCATCAAACTTACCGGAGGAAAACGGCCATGACGAGCTTCTCTTTCGTGCGATTTAGCGGCTATACCGGCTTTGGTCATAGTCTTGCTGTCGTGCGCGCATGAGAAGGCGTGGGTGTTTCCCTTCGCCGGGCTGAAACCATTTTCAGGCCCCTGCCACACCATGGCGGGGGTCTTTTTCTATCCGATCGGCCTCCGTCGGCGGCTTGAGGCCGCGATAAACAGAAAGCGAGGAAAACGTATGATTATCATTATGAAACCGCAGGCCACCGAGGAGCAGATCGGCAGCCTTTGTCAGGATTTGAGCCGCCAGGGGATGCAGGTGCAGCGCAACGCGGGCGTGGATTGCACGGTGCTGGGCGTGCTGGGCGACGTGGCCAAGCTCGATCCGCACGATTTTTTGATTCAGCCGGGCGTCGAGCGCGTGATGCCGGTCTCCGAGCCGTTCAAAAAGGCGAACCGGAAATTCCATCCGACGGACAGCGTGATCGACTGCGGCGGCGTGAAGGTCGGCGGGCGCAAGCTGGCGCTCTTCGCCGGCCCGTGCTCGGTGGAAAACGTGGAGCAGATCACCGATACCGCGCTCAAGGTGCGCGCAAGCGGCGCAAACATCCTGCGCGGCGGCGCGTATAAGCCGCGCACGTCGCCCTATGCGTTTCAGGGGCTGAAGCTCGAAGGGCTGGCGCTGCTGGAGCAGGCGAAGGCGATCACGGGCATGCCGATCTGCACGGAAATTATGAGCCCGAAGCTGGTGGAGGAATTCGACCGGCGCGTGGATGTGATTCAGGTCGGCGCGCGCAACATGCAGAATTTCGATTTGCTGACCGAATTGGGGCAGACCCGAAAGCCGATTCTGCTCAAGCGCGGCCTGTCCGCGACGATCAGCGAATGGCTGATGAGCGCGGAATACATCATGGCGGCGGGCAACCCGAACGTCATCCTCTGCGAGCGCGGCATCCGCACGTTTGAAACCTATACCCGAAACACGCTCGATCTCTCGGCGGTGCAGGCGGTCAAGCGGCTCAGCCATCTGCCGGTGATCGTCGATCCTTCCCATGCGACCGGCCTCAACTGGATGGTGGAGCGCATGTCGCTGGCGGCGATTGCGGCGGGCGCGGACGGGCTGATTATCGAGGTGCACAACAACCCGCCGAAGGCGCTCTGCGACGGCGCGCAGAGCCTCACGCCGGATCAATACGCGCAGTTGGTCGGCAAGATCAGCGCGCTTGCGCCGATTGTGGAGCGCACCCTGTAAACGGAAAGGCTGAACGTTATGAAAATCATGTTTGTGGGTCTGGGATTGATCGGCGGCAGCATGGCGATGGCGCTGGAAGGCTACCCCGATTTGGAGCGTTACGCCGTCGATGGGGACGAGCCGACGCGGCTGGAAGCGCTGGGGCGCGGCGTTGTCCGCGCGGCGTGGCCGAACGCCGACGACGCGCCCGTTGAGGATATGGACATCATCGTGATCTGCCTGCACCCGGAGGCGGCGGCGGATTTCGTGCGCGCGCAGGCCGGGCGCATTCGGCCGGGCGCGCTGCTGACGGACGTTTGCGGCGTGAAGCGCCCGCTGTTCGAAGCCGTCGGCGAGGTTCGGGAGCGGACGTTCATCTATCTGGGTGGCCACCCGATGGCGGGGCGCGAACGCGGCGGCTTTGCGCACGCGACGGCGGATCTGTTTCGCGGGGCGCACTACATCCTCACGCCGGACGCGGGCGTGCCGCAGGAGAGCATCCGCCTGATGGAGCGGCTGGTGACGTTCATGGGCTGCGCGGACGTGGTCTTTTCCGACCCGGCGGCGCACGACGAGCGAATCGCCTATACCAGCCAGCTGATGCACGTGATGGCGCTCGCGCTCTGCGACCAGCATCTTTTGTTTGACAGCTACGGCTTTGAGGGCGGCTCGTTTCGCGGCGCGACGCGCGTGGCGGCGCTCGACCCGAAGCTCTGGTGCGAATTGTTTTGGGCGAACAAGGAGACGCTGGCGAATTTGACGGACGAGCTGACGGAGCGGCTGGCGGAATACAGCGCGCTGCTGCACGGCGACGACCGTGCGGCGCTGCTCGAGCGGCTGACGGTCTCCAGCGACCGCAAGAAAAAATTCGACGCGCTGCGCGGACTGGACGCGAGCCAGAAGCCGTTGTTTAAGTGAGGACGGTAACCTGCCTAACTCCTTCAGTCACGGCTGCGCCGTGCCAGCTCCCTCGAAGAGGGAGCTCTTTGATCAGGTTATTTTCCGTCTAAGCAATAAGTTGCGCCGTACCTGTAGGGGCGCGCATTGCGCGCCCGCGTTTTGTGCGGAACTTGCTGTTTGCTTAATCATTGTAAGGGGAACGTTGGGGCAGAGCCCCAAGGAGGAGCTTATGCCTATCGTAAAAGTCGAAGCGCCGGAACAGGCAAACACTTACGATATCCACATCGGTCACGGGCTGCTGAAAAAGGCCGCAGGGCTGCTGGAAAGGTGCCGGGGTCATCGGGCGATGATCGTGACGGATGAAAACGTCGCGCCGCTGTATCTGGACGCGATGAAGGCGCAGCTCGAGGCGGCCGGGGCGCAGGCGAGCGCGTTTGTGCTGCCCGCGGGCGAGACGACCAAGTGCATGGCGCAGCTCGAGCGCATCTACGACGCGCTGATCGACGCGCACATCACGCGGCAGGATTTCGTGGTGGCGCTGGGCGGCGGCGTGGTCGGCGATATCGCGGGCTACGCGGCCTGCACCTATCTGCGCGGGGTGCGCTTCATTCAGGCGCCGACGACCCTTCTGGCGCAGGTGGATTCCTCCGTCGGCGGGAAGGTGGCGGTCAACCACCCGCGCGGCAAAAATCTGCTCGGCGCGTTCTATCAGCCGGAGCTGGTGATGATCGACTGCGACACGCTCAAAACGCTGGACGCGCGGCAGGTCGGCGCGGGGCTGGGCGAGGTTATCAAATACGGCTGCATCGCGGACGAGGCGCTGTTTGAAAAAATCGAGCGGCTCGGTTCGCGCGAGGCGCTCGCGCCGGAGCTAGACGAGATTATCGCGTGGTGCTGCGCCATCAAGGCGCGCTATGTGCATGAAGACCCGCACGACCACGGCGTTCGCATGCAGCTCAACTTCGGCCACACGCTGGCGCACGCGCTGGAAAACACGATGGGCTACGGCGTGCTGCTGCACGGCGAGGCGGTCTGCATCGGCATGGTTGCGGCGGCCGGGTGGGGCGAGGCGCTGGGCGTGACCCCCGCGGGAACGGGCGCGCGCATCGAGCGGGTGCTCAGGGCGTATGGCCTGCCGACCGAGCGGGACGAGCGCCTGACGCGGGCGCATCTGGCGGCGGTGATGGCGCTGGATAAGAAGGCCGAGGGCGACGGCGTGCGCTGCGTGCTGCTGACGAAAATCGGCGCATGCACCGGCACGATGATCCGCGGGGCGCAGCTTGAAGCGCTTTTGTAAGCGCATGCGGACGCGCCGTGCATGTCCCCGCAAGCGATTCAAAGAAAAAAGGAGCGCTGTGGATGAATAAAACAGTTACGCCGGGCGATCTGCATGGGGAGCTTCGCGTTCTGCCCAGCAAGTCCGCGTCGCACCGCGCGGTGATGATGGCCGCGCTGGCGCGGGGAAAGACGCTGCTCGAACCGATGCAGCTCTCTAAGGATATCGGCGCGACGCTGGCCTGCGCACAGGCGCTCGGGCTGACGCGCGGCGCGGCGATGGCGGCGGGCGAGACGGAGGGCTTTGTCCGCGCGGAAATCTGGGGCGGCGGCGAGGCGGAAAAGCGCCCCCTGCGGGAGCTGGATTGCGGGGAATCCGGCTCGACGCTGCGCTTTTTCATCCCGCTGGCGCTCGACGGGCGCGGCCCCGTGCGCCTGATCGGCCATGGGCGGCTGATGCAAAGGCCGCTGACGGTCTACCAAAACCTGTTCGCGCCGCTGGGCGTGGTCTGGCGGCAGGAGGGCGACGCGCTGACGGTCGAGGGCGAGCTGAAAAGCGGGCGGTTTGAATTGCCCGGCGACGTGAGCAGCCAGTTCATTACCGGGCTGCTGCTCGCGCTGCCGAGGCTGGAGGGCGACAGCGAAATCGTCGTCACCACGCCGCTGGAATCCCGCGCGTATGTGGAATTGACGCGCAGGGTGCAGCGGGAATTCGGCGTAACCAGCGCGTGGCTGGACGGCGGGCAGACGCTGCTCGTGCGCGGCGGGCAGGAGGCGGTCTCGCCGGGGACGCTGCACATCGAGGGGGACTGGAGCCACGCGGCGTTTTATCTGGTCGCGGGCGCGATCGGGCGCGGCGAAATCCGCCTGACCGGACTTGACCCGCAGAGCGCGCAGGGCGACCGCGCGGTGGTCGAGATTCTGCGTGACATGGGCGCGGATATCCGCTGGGAGGGGAGCGCGCTCGTCTCCCGCGCGTCGAGGCTGCACGGGCTGCGCGTGGATTGCGCGCAGATTCCCGACCTCGTGCCGATTCTGGCCGTGGCGATGGCGGCGGCCGAGGGGGACAGCCGCATCACCGGCGCGGCGCGGCTGCGCATCAAGGAGAGCGACCGGCTCAGCGCGATGGCGGCGGCGCTGACGGCGGCAGGCGCGGACGCGGCCGAACTGCCGGACGGGCTGGCGATTCGCGGCGGGAAGACGCTGCATGCGGCCAAAATTGAGGGCTGCAACGACCACCGAATCGTGATGGCGATGACGATAGCAAGCGCGCTGTCCGACGGCGAATGGACGATCACGGACGCGGAGGCGACGGCGAAATCCGCCCCGGCGTTCTGGCAGGAATTTGAGCGTTTGGGAGGGCGGGCGCGATGAGGGCGAATTTCGGCGAACACTTCAAGCTGACGATCTTCGGCGAATCCCACGGCCCGGCCATCGGCGTGGTGGTGGATGGCCTGCCCGCCGGGGAGGCCATCGACCTGGAGGAGCTGAACGCCTTCCTGGCCCGGCGGAAGCCGGGGAAGAGCCCCCTTTCCACCGCCCGGAGGGAGGCCGACGCGCCGGTGTTCCTCTCCGGCCTGGAAAACGGCGTCACCTGTGGAGCCCCTCTGTGCGCGGTCATCGAAAATGGAGACCAGCACTCATCGGACTATGACGCCCTGCGGGACAAGCCCCGGCCCGGCCACGCAGACTACACTGCATTTGTCAAGTGGGGCGGGCAGGCGGACATGCGGGGCGGCGGCCACTTCTCCGGCCGGCTGACGGCGCCCCTGTGTATCGCCGGCGGCATCGCCAAGCAGATTCTCTCCCGCCGGGGCGTATACGTAGGGGCCCACCTCCAGTCCGTGGGGACGGTGGCGGATGCATTATTCCCCCTGCGGCCCACGAAGGAGCTGTTTGACGCCGTGGCTGCCAAGCCATTCCCGGTGCTGGACGACCAGGCGGGGGAGCGGATGCAGGCGGCCATTGCCGCGGCCAAGGCCGACCGGGACTCTCTGGGCGGGATCATTGAGTGCGGCGTGGTGGGTCTGCCTGCCGGTCTGGGGGACCCCATGCGGGACGGAATGGAAAACCGCATTGCCCGGCTGGCCTTCGCCATTCCCGCCATCGAGCGCATCGAGAACAGCTGCATCAAGGAGCTGCTTTTCCTCGACACCATCCCCTACCCGAAGGACGCCCCGAAGTGCGACAAGATCCGCTATCTCCCCGTCGCTCCGATGTTCGCCGAGGCGATCGAGCGCATCTACGAAGAGGTCTCCATCTCCTCTCTCTTCGACTGAACCGAAAGACCATTTCCGAAAGGACCTTTTGCTCTCAAAAGGTCCTTTCTTTGTAAACGCAAGGAGCAAAAAGCTATGCTGGCAATCTTCAAAAAGCCCTCCGGTCCCGTGGGCTGGATCGTCGTGTTTCTCGGCAATCCGGGGACGAAATATGACAAAACGCGCCACAACGCCGGGTTTATGACCGCGGACAAGTGCGAAAAGGCGACCGGCGCGCGCATCACGCGCGTCCGCTTCCGCGCGCTGACGGACCAGACCCGCGTCGGGGAGGAGACCGTGATGCTGATGAAGCCCCAGACCTATATGAACCTCAGCGGCGAGGCGGTCGGCGAGGCGGCGAAGTTCTACAAGGTCCCGCCGGAGCGCGTCCTCGTCGTCTCGGACGACGTTTCGCTTCCAACCGGCAAGCTGCGCATCCGCGCCAAGGGCTCCGCCGGGGGGCATAACGGACTGAAAAGCATCATCCAGCACCTCGGAACGGACGCCTTTCCCCGCGTGAAGATCGGCGTCGGCGCGCCGCCGCATCCGGACTATGACATGGCGGACTGGGTGCTGGGACGCTTCACCGGAAAAGACGCTCAGGACATGGACGCCGCCTGCGCCCGCGCATGGGAGGCGGTCGAGACCGTTATCACGCAGGGGACCGAGAAGGCAATGAGTCAGTTCAACTGAAAAATTTTACATGCTCGCCCCAAAAAAGGATTGTAAAAATCCGCGCCATCGCATATAGTGGAGACAGAAATTTTTTGCCGCGCGGCAAAAGGAGCACGCCAATGAAAAAAGAGTGCATCGCCATGCTTCTTGCCGGGGGACAGGGCTCCCGGCTCTACGCCCTCACGAGGGACAACGCAAAGCCCGGTCTCTCCTTCGGCGGGAAATACCGTATCATCGACTTTCCGCTCTCCAACTGCGCCAACTCCGGCATCGACACCGTCGGCGTCCTGACCCAGTATAAGCCCTTGCAGCTCAACAGCTACATCGGACCCGGCACGGCGTGGGACCTCGACAGCTCGGAGGGCGGGACCTTCATCCTGCCGCCTTACCAGACCGCGGGGGACCGCGGTCAGTGGTTCCGCGGTACGGCGGACGCCATTTATCAGAATATGGACTTTGTAGACAGCTTCGACCCGGAGTATGTTCTGATCCTCTCCGGCGACCATATCTACAAGATGGACTACGCGGACATGCTCGCCACCCATAAGCGAAACCGTGCCGACTGCACCATCGCCGTGCTGCGCGTTCCGATGGCGGACGCGAGCCGCTTCGGGATCATGACGCTCGACGATACCGGCGCGATCTGCCGCTTTACGGAAAAGCCGAAGCAGCCGGACAGCGACCTTGCCAGCATGGGCATCTATATCTTCACATGGAAAACGCTGCGCCGCTACCTCGTCGCGGACGCGGCGGACCCGGCGTCCGAAAACGACTTCGGCAAGAACATCATCCCGGAGATGCTCGCCGCCGGCGAGCGGCTGTTCCCCTATCATTTCGAGGGCTACTGGCGCGACGTCGGCACCATCGGCAGCTTCTGGGATGCGAATATGGACCTGCTCTCGCCGAGCCTGCTGGACCTCTATGACCGCAGCTGGCCCATCCGCGCCAACTCCCCGCGCTCCGTGCCGCAGTATGTCGGTCCGGAGGCGCAGATTGCCCACAGCATCGTCACCGAGGGCTGCGAGATCTACGGCAGGGTGGAAAACTCCGTGCTCTCCAACGGCGTGACCGTCGAGGCGGGGGCTTTAGTGCGTTACAGCATCCTGATGCCCGGCGTGACCGTGCGCGCGGGCGCAGCCGTGGAATACGCCATTCTGGGCGAGGGGGCGGAGATCGGCGAAAACGCCGCCGTCGGCTCCGCGCCGGACGGCAGCGAGGGCTGGAGCGTCGCGACCTGCGGTCCCGACTGCGCGATCCCCGCGGGAAAAACGGTCCCCGCGGGCAGCATGGTCTATACCGGAGAGGAGGCGCAGGCATGAAAAACGTTTACGGCATCGTTTACGCTTACCACGCCTTTCCCGCCCTCGGCGAGCTCGGACGCGAGCGCACCGGCGCGTCGCTGCCCTTCTGCGGCCGCTACCGGCTCATCGACTTTGCAATGTCCGGGCTGATGAACGCCGGCGTTTTCAACGTGGGCGTCATCATGCAGCGCGGCTATCTCTCGCTGATGGAGCATCTCGGCGGCGGGCGGCCATGGAACATGTCCCGCACGGACGGCGGGCTGCATCTTCTGCCGCCTTACGGTCTCTGGGACGCCGGAAAGGGCGTCTACGGCGGCTGCATGGAGGCGCTGGACGCCGTCAGCACCCATCTGCACGAGATCCGCGAGGAATACGTTCTCCTGACCCGCGGCGACCTCTGCGCCAACGTGGATATGCGCGCCGTGATCGAGACTCACCTCGCCTCCGGCGCGGACATCACCGCCGTCTGCACGGAGCGGACGCTCCCCGGCGTCCACCACAGCTTCATCCTCGGACCGGACGGCGGCGCCGCGGAGCTGCTCTGCCGCCAGAGCGAGGGCGAGGGTCTCAGCTCGCTGGAGATGTATGTCATGCGCCGCGAAAAGCTGCTCGAAATGGTCGAGTGGTGCCATGTCCACGGCAAGCTCCACTTCCACCGCGACGCGCTGCGCCGCGCGATGGACCAAGGCTGGCGCGTCGGCGTTTACCTCCACGACGGCTACGCGCGCCACATCACGAGCGTGCAGGATTTTTACGAGGCGAACATGGACATGCTCTGCGCGGAAAACCGCGCCCAGCTCTTCCCGGCGGACCGCCGCGTCGCCACCCGTGCCCGCAGCGACGTCAGCACCTATTACGGCGACGGCGCGCGTGTGCACTCCTCCCTTGTGGCGGACGGCTGCCGCATCGAGGGCAAGGTAAAGAACTCCGTCCTGTTCCGCGACGTTGTGATTGAAAAGGGCGCCGAGGTCAATAACTGCATCATCATGGAAGGCGGGCGCATTATGACCGAGGCTTCGCTCCGTCATGTCATCACCGACCGCAATGTTATTATCCGTGATGGCCGCACGATGATGGGACACGAAAATTATCCGATCACCATCGCAAAAAACGCAACCGTTTGATCCTT
>ERZ825896.3960-NODE-3960-length-11883-cov-3.594183_pt1 | contig 11883 bp, 10 predicted proteins | sample MGYA00519858_ERZ825896 | MGnify/ENA primary metagenome ERZ825896 (study PRJEB31778, sample SAMEA3449214) | human gut metagenome | biome: human gut; feature: human-associated habitat; material: faeces | place: United Kingdom | collected 2010/2012 ... | reverse complement strand
TGACGGACATCGCCGCCCTTGAGTGTGATATTGAGCATAACCAAAACCCCTTTCTGTTTTATTGCGGCAGGACACTTACGGAAAACAAAACACCCCGTCCCGGCAAAGGGACGAGGTGCATTTCTCGTGGTTCCACCCTTATTCAGCCGTGCGCGGGCACAGCTCTTCAGGCGGCCGATAACGGAGCCGACCGGCACGCCTTAGGCCGGTTTCCGGCGGTTGGCGCGCGCTCCGGGGCGGTGGCTTTATCCGGACTTTCTGCGCCGCTTGCAGCAGATGCGGTGCTCTCTGGGAGAAAGCGGGCGGACAAGCGTCCCCATCAACGTGTTGAGATTATGTTAGCACGCCTTTTCCGCCTTGTCAAGCGGGTTTATGCGGTATTCATTTTTTCAACCATTTTTAGCGGCGGATTCTGCCTCTATTTTTGTGCGCGGCGATCGTCTACAATGGAAATTGAGGTGAAGCGCCGTGGAGTTTTTCATTCCCAAGCCATACAAAAAGGAAGCGGTCACGATTCGACTGGACAGCCGGAAGATTGAACAGGTGGACGCACTGGCTGCCCGTTTTTCGCTCAGCCGCAGCCAGTTGATTAACCAATGTGTGGATTTTGCCCTGTCGCAGTATGCGGAGGGAGAGGGCCGCGGTGCGGCCTTTAAGCCAGAGGAGAAGGATTCTGAATAGTACGGAGAGAATTGTTATGGAGCCAAACGAAATCGATCTGGCCAACCGGGGACTTGCCTGCGAAAACCTCTGGTGTCTGTACTGGCAGAAGGGGTTCTGCGTACTGGACCGGGTGACGCTGGATATACAGGGACGCTGCGACGAATGCGAATACCTCACCCCGGAGGAAAGTGAGCTCAACGCCCTGCGGGCAAAAGTGCTGCGGGACCGCATGAAATCGCCGGAGGAACGGCGGCATCCGAGCCGGCGTATACGGCGGCCGGCAGGGGGAGCAAAATAGTGGGCGCTGAAGCAGGCGGGCACTGCGCCGCGGCCTTGTGCAAAAGTATGTCTGCCGACATGCACTGAGCGGCTGGGGATATCTGCGCATAAAAACCCCGCCGGAGAATTCTCCGACGGGGAATCCGTTTTCTTATTCCGTTTTCGGTTGTTCTTCCTTCGGCAGTTCTTCCGCTGCGGGTTCGGATTCGTCCGCTGCGGGAGTGTTTGCTTCTTTCGAGATAGTATCTGTGCGAGGAGTTGCGGCCGCCGGTGTATATTCTTCCTCTGCTGTCTCCTGAGCGGGCGGCGTTTTCCGGCTGCGGCGCACCAGCGCGGCTATCCCTTTATACACTTCCATCACCACAAGCGGAGTGAGCGACAGACCGGCGACAATCAGCCACTGCACACCGGTCATTGCGGATACGCCGAATATCGGCGCAAGGAAGGGGAGCAGCAGTACCGCAAGCATCAGCAGCAGCGAGCCGGCAAACGCGCCGAGCATATATTTGTTCGAGAAAAAGCCCACCTTGAACAGCGAATGGGTGGAACGCACGTTGAAGGCATGAACCAACTGGCCGATCGCCAGCGTGGCGACCGCCATCGACTCGCCAAGCGGGATATTCAGTGCGCCGCCGTCGAGCGTGAAGATGCGGGAGCCCACAAAATAGGCAACCAGCGTCAGCAGGCCGATCATTATGCCCTGCCAGATAGCGGAAATCCCCAGACCGTGCGCAAAAATGCTTTCATTTTTCGCACGCGGCGCACGGGTCATGACATCCTTTTCCACCGGCTCCATCCCCAGTGCGAGCGCCGGCAGGCCATCGGTGACCAGGTTGATCCACAGCAGCTGGATCGGCAGCAGCGGTGTTTCCCGCCACAGCAGCATTGCAAGGAACACCGTCAGAATCTCACCGAGGTTGCAGGACAGCAGGAAATGCACCGATTTTTTGATATTGTCATAAATACCGCGGCCTTCGCGTACCGCCGTAACGATGGTGGCGAAATTGTCGTCGGTCAGGGTCATATCTGCCACACCTTTTGCTACATCGGTGCCGGTGATGCCCATTGCGCAGCCGATATCCGCCGCTTTGAGCGCCGGCGCGTCGTTCACCCCGTCGCCGGTCATGGCGACGATCTCTCCGGCGCGCTGCCAGGCTTTGACGATGCGGATTTTATCGGTCGGTGATACCCGCGCGTATACGCGATAATGCCGGATATTCCGGTACAGCTCGTCGTCGCTCAGCTCCGCCAGCTGTGCACCGGTGATCGCTTCGCTGTCATCATGCAGGATGCCCAGACGCCGCGCAATTGCCGACGCGGTTACCACATGGTCTCCGGTAATCATGATGGTGCGTATGCCGGCGGCGTCGCACTCGCGGATCGCGTCCGCCGCTTCCTGACGAGGCGGGTCGATCATGCCCACCAGACCGGCGAAGGTCAGGCCGTTTTCCAGATCCTCTGACCTGTATTCCACCGGCAGATGGTCGATGTATTTATACGCGACCGCAAGCACCCGCAGCGCGTCCCGGCCCATCTCTTCATTCGCCTTCGCGGCAGCCTCAATATCTCCGCTGACGCAGCGGGCGAACAGCACGTCCGGCGCGCCCTTGACCACCACAACCATATGGTCTTCGATCCAGTGGATGGTGGTCATCAGCTTCCGGTCGGAATCAAACGGGATTTCTCCCAGGCGGGGGTGATCCTCGCTGAGCTGTTCCTTGCTCATTCCGCATTTAAGCGCATAAGCAACGATTGCGGTCTCGGTCGGGTCGCCGATATGCGTTTCCCGACCATCCTCAATACGCACGGTGCCGTCGGTGCACAGTGCGGCAAGCTTGATGAGTGCCTTTATCCCTTCGCTCGGATGATCGTCCAGCTCCACCATATGTCCGGCCGCAAACACCCGGGTCAGGGTCATACGGTTCTGAGTAAGAGTGCCGGTCTTATCCGAACAGATCACCGATGCGCTGCCGAGCGTTTCGACTGCCGGAAGCCGGCGGATAATCGCATTTTTGGCCACCATCCGCTGCACGCCGATCGCCAGCACGATGGTGACAATCGCCGGCAGCCCTTCAGGGATGGCCGCGACCGCCAGTGAGATCGCCGTCATAAACATATCCAGCAGCGGCAGTCCGTCGATAAGCCCCACGATAAAGATCACTGCGCAGATGCCCAGCGCCAGAAAACCGAGATATTTGCCCAGCTGCGCGAGCTTCTGCTGCAGCGGAGTGGCGCCTTCCTCTTCGTTTTCCAGCATGGCGGCAATTTTGCCCATTTCGGTATTCATGCCGGTATCCACAACTACCGCACGGGCACGCCCATAGGTGACCGCACAGCCGGAATACGCCATATTTACCCGGTCTCCCAACGGCGCAATGGTTTCCACCTGTGCTTCAGCTGCCTTGTCCGCCGGCACCGATTCGCCGGTCAGCGAGGATTCATCGCATTTCAGGCCTGCGCTTTCAATCAGCCGGCAGTCCGCCGGCACCAGATCGCCGGCCTCCAGCTCGATGATGTCGCCCGGTACCAGATCGGCCGCTTTCACCACCGCTTTTACGCCGCTGCGGATCGCTTTTGCCGAAGGGGCGCTCATGTTTTTCAGCGCTGCCAGCGCGGCTTCTGCCTTGCTCTCCTGAATTACCCCCAGTATCCCGTTGACCACCACGATCACGAGGATGACAATCGGTTCAATCCAATCCGGTTCACCGCCGGTCAGCGCATGGTATACACTCAGTCCAAGGGATACCAGCGCCGCAATGATCAGAATGATCACCATGACATCCTTCATCTGGTCGAAAAAACGCAGGATGAAGCTGCGCGGCGGTTTTTCCCCAAGCTTGTTTGCACCGTACTGCTCCCGTCTGTGCTGCAAGGTTTCTTCGGTCAGGCCGCTTTTCGGATCGGTTTCCAGCTCCTGACATACCTTATCCAGCGGTTCGCTGTACCAGATCATTGCCTATGCCTTCTTTCTGCAAAGTTAAGAATGTTTTTTTACCTATCTTTTTATTAGTATAGCAAAGCCGGACAGGAAAAGCAAAAAAAGTTAGTGAGAAATTCACACGATATATATCTATACGCGAAAAAAGTATGGTATAATAAGAAAAAGGCAAACAGAAGAGGGAGATGATGCGGCAGATGGACTTCAATGCGGAAAAAATGTATCATATTGGGCTGGCACCCGATCAGGGGGCGCCGTATGCATTGCTGACCGGTGATCCCGGACGGGTGGAAAGCATCGTGCAGCGGCTCGATGAGCCGGTTTTTCTTGCCTGCAGCCGTGAGTACCGCAGCTTTGCCGGGCGCCTCGAGGGCGAACGGGTACTGGTGATCTCCCACGGGATCGGCGGGCCGTCCACCGCGATTTGTGCGGAGGAACTGTACCGCTGCGGTGTGCGCACGATGATCCGCGTGGGTACCTGCGGCGGCATGGCGCTGGATGTGGTCGGCGGCGATGTGGTCGTCGCTACCGCCGCGATACGCGCAGAAGGCACGTCACGGGAATATCTGCCGATCGAGTTCCCGGCTGTGGCCGATATGGAGGTTGCCGCGGCACTTGTGCGAGCCGCCCGTGCGGCCGGCCGGCGGGTGCATGCCGGTGTGGTGCACTGCAAAGATTCCTTTTACGGCCAGCATTCCCCGGAGGCCTCCCCGGTTTCCTATGCACTGCTCGACCGCTGGCAGGCTTGGCTCAGGGGCGGCTGTCTCGCTTCCGAGATGGAGTCGGCGGCACTGTATATTGTGGGCGCCTCGCTGGGATTCCGGGCGGGCTGCGTACTGGAGGCGGTCTGGAATCAGGAGCGTGAAAAGGCAGGTATGCCGAACCCGCGGGCTGCCGAAGGGGCGGTATCGGCAGCCGAAACTGCCGTGGAAGCGCTGCGGCTGCTCATCCGCGGGGATAAATAAGGTTACTTTTTGGGAATGGACAAGGTTTGAGAAATAATGGGAAAAAAGCTATGAATTTCACCGGCGAATCCGGTAAAATAGCTAAATACAACGGGAGATTACAGACGGGAACAAGGATCTAAAAAAGTAAGAGTTAAGGGACAGGGCTTATGAAAATGCGGAAAGGTAAGCGAAATACCCACAGGTGCAGAAAAATGCGGCTGTGCGGCTGGCTGGCCATTCTTGCCGCGGCCGTCCTGCTCGGCGGCTGCCACACGGTCGGCGGCGAAGCGGGCAGAATCCCCACTTTTTTGAACGAACAGTCCAGGACTACGTCTGATGCAGCAGACACAGCAGGGGCGACGCAGCCGTCCACCGCCCCGTCGGACGAAAGTACGACAACGATAACGTCTACGACCGAGAATCAGGCGGAGACGACGACGCAGCCGAACGATACTTCCGATTCATCGCCGCCGACCACGTCGCCGGTGCGCGGCAAGTGGAGCCAGACGGGCGAAAGCCCGGCGGATGTGGAGGTGCTGCTGCAGAATCCGGAGCTGCCTAGCGGCTGTGAAACGACAGCGGCGTCCATGCTGCTCAAGGCATACGGATATCCGGTCAGTATGGTCGGGCTGGCGGCGGCGATCCCCAAAACAGCCTTGGAATATTATAACGGGCGTCAGTATGCCCTGCATCCGAGCGAGGCGTTTTTGGGAAATCCGGCTACCGAGGGTGGATACGGTATTTTCCCCGGAGGGTTGAAAGACACAATACAGAGGTGCATTGATGAGGCCGGCGGTCCCCACGCGGTTCGGGTGTTTGAAGGGGCCTCCGAAAGCGATATTCTGGCTGTGGTGGACAGCGGACATCCGCTTTGCGTTTGGTCCACAATGTGGCTGGAGGAGATTGTGCCGCTGCCCGGCTGGTATATCAAGCGCGGCGGCGTGTATACGGATGAATACTTTCCGTGGCCGGGAAATGAGCACTGCATGGTGCTGCTCGGTTACGACGAGTCAACCGTGACGGTCTGTGATCCGCTGCGGGGAAGGGTCAGCTATAACCGTGAGCGCTTTTTCCGTCTGTTCCGGGAGCTGGGCGGCTATGCGCTGAGTTTGGAACGCGCGGAAGATGCCGAACCGGCCGGGGAGGAGACAAGCCTGTCGGCGGGTATGCAGGATACGACAAATTCGGCCACACCGACTTCGGCAACCGACGAGGAGCCGAATCTGCCGCCATCCGACAATACACAGACGGAACCGGCCATGCCGCCGTCGCAAAAGCAGGAGGAGCCGGCCGGCTGACAAATCATTGTTTACGAAAAAGAGGAGCCATATGTTTGCCTACCTTATCTGCGCGAGCGCAGCGTAACCGAAACAGTATTTTTTGCCGCACGATATGTGCTCGAATACAACCGGGTGCTGTTCCCCTGCCACAAATCGCAGTTTGCTTATCTGCCTAAAGCGGCGCAGCAGCCGGCGGATTTTGAACGGCTGGCGAATGCATTGATGGCGAAAAAGCCCCCGGAGTGCATGGAGGCGTTTTGTCAGGCGTTCGAGGCGTTTGCACCGGTCAAGCTCGATTTTTTGACGTGCATTACGCAGTTTATGGAGGACAGCGAGAAAAACTGGACGGACGGTCCTTCACCGGTGAAGGATCGGTAGATTTTTTGACCCGGGGAATCTCCCCGGGCTTTTTTATGGCCGAAAAAGGATCAAAACAAAATATTGCTGATGTCGGGAGAATATGCTATAATCAAATGTAAAACTGCCGTCGGGCTGGGTTATCCCGGTTTTGGGCGCGCAGGCAGGGAGGAGCGGGCGCGGTTTGATTATTTTCGGCATCGACCCCGGCTATGCGATTGTGGGCTGGGGCTGCCTGCGCTACGAGCGCGCACGGTTTACTCCGCTGGATTTCGGCGCGGTGCTCACCCGCGCGCATGAGGATTTTCCGTTGCGGCTTGAGCAGATTTACGATGAGCTGACGGTGCTGCTCGCCCGACATAAACCCGACGCACTGGCGGTGGAAAAGCTGTATTTCAAAAACAACCAGAAGACCGTCATCGATGTGGCGGAGGCGCGCGGCGTGATCCTGCTGGCGGCCCGCAAGGCGGGCGTACCGTTGTTTGAATACACGCCGCTGCAAGTCAAGAGTGCGGTTACCGGCTATGGCCGGGCGGAAAAGCCCCAGGTGATGGAAATGACCCGCCGGCTGCTGCGCCTCAAGGAAGTGCCCAAGCCGGACGATACCGCCGATGCGCTGGCGATTGCCATCTGTCACGGGCAGATGGGCGGCACCGCGCTCAAGCGCAGCATCGTGCAGAGGACGTTTTAAGTGCTGCTGCGGAGAACTGCCGGAACGGCCGACACCGCAGACAGAAGGATAAGGCCGGCCGTTAGTCAGGCGGTTTCCCGCCGTATGCTGCGGCCCGAACAAAGGAGGATGCGGCCATGCTGTACAGTGTCCGCGGAACGCTGATTCATATGGAGCCGAGGATAGCGGTGGTGGAGTGCGGAGGCGTAGGTTTCCGGTGCTATATCACGATGAACACCGCCCGTCAGCTGCCGAAAGTGGGGGAGGAAGCTTCCCTGTATACGATGATGTCGGTGCGGGAGGACGCTATCGAGCTGTTCGGCTTTGCCGATCAGGGCGAACTGGAATGCTTTAAGCAGTTGACTTCGATTTCCGGCGTCGGGCCGAAGGCGGCAGTTGCGGTGCTGTCCGAGCTGTCACCGGAAAAGGTGGCGCTGGCGGCGGCGGCGGGGGATTACAAGACGTTCACTCGTGCACAGGGAGTCGGGCCAAAGCTTGCGCAGCGCATCGTTCTTGAACTCAAGGACAAGGTCGGCAAGCTGCAGGCTTCCGCCGGCTTCAGTCCGGCGGAAGCGGGACCGGTGTCCGCCTCTGGCAATGCCGCGCAGGCGGTGGACGCGCTGGCGGTGCTCGGCTTTACGCCGGGCGAAGCAAGCGCGGCGGTCGGCCGGTTGGACAGCAGTCTGCCGGTGGAAACGCTGGTGCGTGAGGCGCTCAAGGCGATGGCGAAAAAAAGGTAAGGAAGGCGACAGGCGGGTATGCCGAAGGTGCCCAAGAGGAGCCGGCGGGAGAAAAATACACGGCGGCTGTGCTGCCGGAGAAATGGGCCGCCTACAGAATAACTGCCCGTAAGGGGACGGGCACCGGCAAAGGGAAGGAATGCCAGCATGGAAATGGATTATGAAAACCGCATGGTGTCGATGGAGGCGCTGCCGGAGGATGACGGCGACAACCCTCTTCGCCCGCGGCAGCTCAAAGAATATATAGGACAGCAGAAGGTCAAGGAAAACCTGTCGGTGTTCATCGACGCGGCTAAGCTGCGCGGCGAGGAGCTGGATCATGTGCTGCTGTACGGCCCTCCCGGTCTGGGCAAAACCACCCTCGCGGCGATCATCGCGGCGGAGCTGGGGGTCAATTTCCGCATCACCTCCGGCCCGGCGCTCGAACGTGCGGGAGATCTGGCGGCGCTGCTGACCAACCTCGAGCCGGGCGACGTGCTGTTTATTGACGAGATTCACCGGCTGCCCCGCACGGTGGAGGAAATCCTGTATCCCGCGATGGAGGATTTCGCCATCGATATCATCAACGGCAAGGGCCAGGGGGCGGCATCGATCCATCTGCCGCTGCCGCGTTTCACCCTCATCGGTGCGACCACCCGTGCGGGACAGCTTTCCGCACCGCTGCGCGACCGGTTCGGGGTGATTTTCCGGCTGGAGCTGTACACGCCGGAGGAGCTCTCTCAGATCATCACCCGGTCCGCCGCCATTTTGAACGTGGACATCGTGCCGGAGGGCGCCTATGAGATCGCCCGCCGCAGCCGGGGCACGCCCCGAATCGCCAATCGAATGCTGCGCCGGGTGCGGGACTATGCCCAGACCCGGGCGGGCGGCGTGATCACGCTGGATGTGGCCAGAGAAGCGCTGAATATGCAGGGCGTGGACGAGCTGGGGCTGGACAAGCTGGACCGCACCATGCTGCTGACCGCCATGGACAAGTTCGGCGGCGGCCCGGTGGGGCTGGACACCCTCAGCGCCATGACCGGCGAGGATGCCACCACCATTGAGGACGTGTATGAACCCTATCTGATGCAGCTGGGCTTTATGATGCGCACCCCCCGGGGACGGGTGGTCACCCCGGCCGCCTACGAGCATATGGGCCGCAAGCCCCAGCAGCCTGCGGATGATGGACAGGAGCAGATGAGAATATGAAGACCTCGGATTTTGACTACAATCTTCCGGAAGAACTGATCGCCCAAACCCCTGTGGAGCCCCGGGATCACAGTCGCCTGCTGGTGTATGACCGGGCGGATGGTTCCATTCAGCATTTGCATTTTTACGACCTGCCCCGCTTTCTGAACGCGGGCGATGTGATGGTCATCAATGACACGCGCGTCATTCCCGCACGGCTGCTGGGGGAGAAGGAAGAAACCCATGTGCCGGTGGAAATTCTGCTGCTGAAGCGGCTGGAAAAAGACCTGTGGGAAGCGCTGGTGCGTCCGGGCCGCCGGCTGGCTCCTGGAACATGGTGCAGCTTTGGCGACGGCCTTCTTCGGGCGGAGATCGTAGATCGGGCTCCGGAGGGCGCACGGCTGGTGCGTTTTCATTATCAGGGTGTTTTTGAGGAAATTCTGGACCGGCTGGATGCCGAGCGCACCGTTCGGGGGTATAATCGCAACTTGGTGGTGGCCGCTACCGGCACCGGTAAAACCGTGATCTCCGCACTGGATTACAAGCGCTTCTGCAGGCAGCATCCGGGGCAGCCCTGCCGGCTACTGTTTGTGGCACACCGGGAGGAGATCCTGAAGCAGAGCCTGTACACCTTCCGGGCGGTACTGAAAGATGCCAATTTCGGTGAACTGTATGTGGGCAGTCACAGAGCCGACAGCATTGATCATCTGTTTGTTTCCATCCAGACCTTCAATTCTCAGGAGCTTGCCGCCAAAACGGCAGCAGATTTTTACGATTACATCGTTGTAGACGAGTTCCATCATGCAGCTGCACCCACTTATCAGAAGCCGTTGGAATATTACCAGCCGAAGATCCTGCTTGGACTGACCGCCACCCCGGAACGCATGGACGGCAAAAGCGTTCTGGACTATTTCGGCGGACGCATTGCCGCCGAGATCCGTCTGCCGGAGGCCATTGACCGGAAACTACTTTGTCCCTTCCAGTATTTCGGCGTCACCGACACCGCAGATCTGAGCAGCCTGAAATGGCGTACCGGCGGCTACGATAAAAACGAGTTGTCCAACCTGTACACCCTCAGCGGCATGGTGGCGGAGCGCCGCGCTGACCTTGTGGTGAACTCCATCCTGAAATATGGCACCGATATCGACGAGGTAAAGGGTCTGGGCTTCTGCGTTTCCATCGCTCATGCCCAATTCATGGCACGCTACTTTAATACCCACGGCATTCCATCTATGGCGCTGACCGGCGACTCTCCTGACGAGGAGCGCAACGCCGCCAAGCAGCGGCTGGTTTCCGGGGAGCTCCGTTTTCTCTTTGTGGTGGACATTTACAACGAGGGTGTGGATATCCCCGAGGTGAACACTGTGCTGTTCCTGCGCCCTACCGAGTCGCTGACCGTGTTTTTGCAGCAACTGGGGCGTGGTCTGCGTCTGGCAGAAAACAAGGATTGCCTGACCGTTTTGGATTTCATCGGGCAGGCCAACAAAAAGTATAATTTTGAGGAGAAATTCGCAGCACTGCTCTCGAACACCACCCGCAGCGTCAGTCGGGAACTTAAAGAGGGCTTTGTCTCTGCACCCAAAGGCTGCTATATTCAGCTGGAAAAAATTGCCGCAAAGTATGTGCTGGATAATATCAGCGCCTCCTATGACCGCACCTCCGGGCTTGTGGCGCGGGCGGCTGCCTTCACAGAGGATACTGGTCTGCCCCTGACACTTGGGAACTTCCTCGACTACTACCATCTTGACCCCCGGGCCATCTACAGCAAAAAGGTCTGCTTCAGCCGGCTGTGCGTCCGCGCAGGGGCGGCATCCGATTTTGCAGAACCTTTGGAAGAGACCATGACCAAAGCCCTTGCACGCTTTGCAGTCGTGGATTCCCGCAGGTGGATTCGTTTTTTGCTGGGGCTTCTGCCAAAATTGGACAACACCGACTTTGCGGCTCTATCGCCAGTAGAGAAGCGGATGCTGCAAATGTTCTATATGACGGTGTGGGACAGCTATGCCGAGGATTGGAACAATGACGAGGTGCTGGAAAAGCTGTACAGCCTGGCGGACAGCTCAGTGATGCTGGGCGAACTGCAGGAGCTGCTACGGTATCAGTACAACAACATCGACTTTATTGATTCCACCACCGACCTGGGCTTTGAATGTCCACTGGATGTGCATTGCACCTATACCCAACGGCAGTTGTTGGCCGCGCTGGATTATAAGAATTTCAGCGCCATGCGTCAGGGTGTGCTGTATCTGCCGGAGAAGAAAATCGACGTGTTCCTGATCACCCTCAACAAGAGCGACAAGGATTATTCGCCCACCACCATGTATGAGGACTACGCCATCAGTCCCTCCCTGTTCCATTGGCAGAGCCAGTCCACCACCGCGGCCGATTCGCCTACCGGCCGCCGGTACATCCATCACGCCGCGCAAGGCGGAAGGATCCTGCTGTTCGTCCGCGAGTTCAAGCAGGACGCCCTGGGCACCTCGCCCTATACCTTCCTGGGCAAAGCCACCTATGTCAGCCATACCGGCAGCAAGCCCATGAATATCGTCTGGAAACTGGAAAAACCCATCCCAGCGAAGTATCTGAGACGGGTGCAGCAGGTGATGGGGTAATTGCATTGGATAATCCTGTAATAGGGAAAGCTCATAGCTAGCATATTATTAGGATCCTGCTGAGTATCAGATGCTGGTGAGATCCATATTTTTCCCATAGGCAACTGCGTAGAAGCATCATTCTACTTCAAGTATTATCGAGTATTCTTTGGACAGCATATGGCTTGGCGTACTTTATATATGCATCACTTACGAAAACAGTGTTGGATGCATGAGGTTCAACCCACATC
>ERZ825896.3958-NODE-3958-length-11890-cov-3.093283_pt1 | contig 11890 bp, 10 predicted proteins | sample MGYA00519858_ERZ825896 | MGnify/ENA primary metagenome ERZ825896 (study PRJEB31778, sample SAMEA3449214) | human gut metagenome | biome: human gut; feature: human-associated habitat; material: faeces | place: United Kingdom | collected 2010/2012 ... | reverse complement strand
TCTGTACCATCACCGCAGGTTTTACCTTTCGGTCTTCGGTATGAAACCACACCACCAGTTCCGGCTGATAAGACATTCCTGCTTCCTGCAGTGCTTTGACATATCCTTTGTGACGTTCTGCCCCCTGGCTGTCATCTGCTTTGAAAACACCGGCGATCTGTCGATGTCCTGTATCGATCAGATATTTTGTCAGCAGGTACGCACCTTTCGCATCATCCAGGAGAATCGTCGGTTTATTTTTCATCTGCAGATAGCTTCCCTGGATAAAGACATACGGGATGCCCATACGGTCAAGCTGCTCATACAGAGGCATATTTCTGCACAAAATCTGGCTTTTGCTCGGTTCGATAATCAGTCCGTCCACATCCTTAGTCAGAATGTCTTCGAGGCACTGTGCTTCTTTCTGCCGGCTGTTTCCGGTATTTTTCAGCATGATACTGTACCCCTGTTCCGTCAGTACCCGATCCATCCCCTGGATCAGACGTGGAAAAATGTAATCGGAAATATAGGTCGTAACCACTGCAATATTTTTCGAATTCTTCCGGTGCGCCATCCTGTCGGAACAGAAAGTTCCTTTGCCATGTTCTGTTGTAATATATCCGTCTGTTGCCAGAATCGCCAGTGCTTTTCGCACTGTATGGCGGCTGATCTCATATTCCTTCGCCAGTTCATTTTCCGACGGCAGCTTCGCGCCGGGTCGGATCTCACCGGAAAGAATCTTACTTTTCAATTCTTCCATCAGGGACATATATTTTTTCCCTTTCTCCGTAATACACACCTCCTGCCTGTATTCTTTCCTCTATCTTATAACTTGTATGCACAACTTTACAAGTTGTATTTCTCAATTTTATTTTTTTATAAAATCCTCTTGCTTTTTGTCAGCTGATATGCTATATTCTGACCTGTCGCAAAGCCCATAAAAACAAGGTCTTACAGGGCTGACCGCCGATTTCCGGCGTAGGTCATATACTTTCAGTATATGCCTCCACGGCATTCGCCAGATATCCATGTACCCATGTCTGTCTGACTCAAAAGCCGCGTGAAAATGAATCGAGTGTTCGTGACCTTCCACTCGTAAAACAAAACTAAAGGAGAAACTGAATATGAAAAAACAAAGTAACACATTGTTCCTCGCACAATCTGCGATGATCGCGGCAATCTATGTGGTTCTGACCGTGATTCTGGCACCGTTTTCCTATGGAGAGGTACAGGTTCGTGTCTCAGAGGCACTGACCATCCTTCCGGTATTTACGCCTGCAGCTATCCCCGGTCTGTTCGTGGGATGCCTGATCAGTAATATTCTTGGCGGATGTATCCTTCCGGATATTATTTTCGGCAGTATCGCCACCTTACTGGGCGCCTGCTTCACCTATCTGCTTCGCAACCGGAACAAATTCCTAGCTCCACTGCCACCGATCATTTCCAATATCCTGATTGTTCCCTTTGTTCTGCACTACGGCTATCAGGTGCCGCTTCCGATTCCGTTCCTGATGGGTACGGTCGGTATCGGAGAAGTGATTTCCTGTGGAATCCTGGGCATGATTGTGTATACAATTCTTGATAAACACAGAGTTGCTATTTTCCGCACAGCTGCATAATTATTTAAACGTTTTCGCGGCAATCGCCAAGGTCTCGTGCAAGCAGGACTTTGGTTCGTTGCTCGCATAAAAAAGAGAAGAGGTATCTGTTTTCACAGATATCTCTTCTTTTTTATGCATATATTCTTATTATCTGACTACTGACCTTCTGCTTTCCTGTGACCAGGCTGGGTTTTACAGTTCAATCAGTTCCTTCGGAGAACCCGTCAGGTTTCTGCAACCTGTTTCGGTAACCAGTACCATATCTTCAATACGAACGCCGCCGAATCCCGGTACATAGATACCCGGTTCCACAGTTTCGATCATACCTGCCTGCAGCACAGTTTCATCAGACGGAGCAAGTCCTGGTTTCTCATGAATAAACAGACCCACACTGTGACCAAGACTGTGACCAAAACAGTCACCGTAACCAGCTTTTGTAATGATATCTCTGGCGGCCTTATCCACTTCCTTACCTGTTTTTCCGGCTTTTACAGCAGCAAGGCCAGCCAGTTGTGCTTCCAAAACCACGTTGTAGATCTCTTTCTGTTTATCATTGGCTTTTCCGATTACTACAGTTCTTGTCATATCAGAGCAGTATCCCTCATACTTGCATCCGAAATCCATCGTTACAAAGTCTCCGGCTTCCAGTTTCTTTCTGCCCGGAATCGCATGTGGCATAGAGGAGTTCAGTCCGGAAGCAATAATAGTATTAAATCCGAGATCTTCTGCTCCTGCTTTTTTCATCTGATATTCCAGTTCTGCTGCCACTTCCAGTTCACTGACTCCCGGTTTCAGAAAATCCAGGATCCTGGAAAATGCAACATCACCGATATGCTCTGCCTGTGCCAGATATTCGATTTCTTCTGCAGTTTTGATTCTGCGAAGTGCATCCACTTTTCCCCCCATCGGCACCCACTCTTTAACCGGAAGTGCTTTTTTCATCTTGTCGAACTGGTTGCAAAGCAGCGACTGATCTTCGTATCCGATTGCCAGTGTGCCTTCTTCTTTTTCCAGACATTCTACAAAAATCTGCTCTCTGGTATGTCCGCGATGTTCCTGAACAATGGTAAAATCACTTTCTTTTTCTGCCTGTTCCGTATAACGGGAATCTGTAATCAGGACCTGCTGGGTGGCAGATATGTACAGTGCACCCTCTCCTCCGCGGAAACCACTGATGTGTCTCATGTTATAGGGATCGGTGATGATCATTCCCCCCAGTCCTTCTTTTTTAATAAGCTCCTGTGCTTTACTCATGATGCCTTTCTCCCTTTCTGTCCCCGGTCATCTTCCCTGTACCGGAGTATCCTGATTCTATTTTACACCGCTTCGAGTGCCTGCGCAAGGTCTGCAATCAAATCATCCACATCTTCAATACCAACTGAGAGACGGATCAGATCCGGAAGGACACCTGCCTCAATCAGCTGTTCTTCGTTCAGCTGTCTGTGGGTATGGCTTGCCGGATGCAGAACGCAGGTACGGGCATCTGCCACATGAGTTACAATTGCGATCAGTTTCAGTGCATTGGTGAATCGCATTGCACCTTCTTTCCCTCCTTTAGGACCGAAACAAAGTACACCACAGACACCATTTGGCATATATTTTTCTGCCAGCTGATGGTATTTGCTGCTTTCCAGCCCTGCATATTCCACCCATGCCACTTTTTCATGATTTTCCAGAAATTTCGCAATCTTTAATGCATTCTCACAGTGTCGCGGTACTCTCAGGTGCAATGTTTCCAGGCCTACATTGGTCAGAAATGCATTCATCGGAGACTGGCAGGAACCCATATCTCGCATCAGCTGTGCTACCGCTTTCTGAATATAGGCTTTTTTCCCGAATTTCTGTGTGTAAATAACACCATGATACGATTCATCCGGTGTGGTCAGACCCGGAAATTTTTCTTTGTGAGCTTCCCAGTCAAAGTTTCCACTGTCCACGATACAGCCACCCAGTGCCATGGCATGTCCATCCATATATTTTGTCGTGGAATGCGTGACGATATCCACCCCAAATTGAAATGGCTGGCAGTTGATCGGTGTTGCAAAGGTATTATCACAGATCATCGGTACTCCATGGCTGTGTGCCAGATTCACGAATTTTGCAATATCAAGTACAACACCTGCCGGGTTGGAAATTGTCTCGGCAAATACTGCTTTTGTATTCGGTTTAAAGTATTTTTCCAGTTCTTCTTCCGGCAGATCCTGATCCACCAGATCTACTTCCACTCCGAAACGATGCAGGGTAACGGCTAACAGATTAGAAGTTCCGCCATAGATTTTTGCCGCACAGATGATATGATCTCCTGCCTCACAGATATTAGTCACCGCAAGCATCGTAGCTGCCTGACCGGAAGAAGTAAGCATAGCTGCCACGCCCCCCTCAAGATCACAGATTTTCTGTGCTACAATATCGCAGGTCGGATTCTGCAAACGGGAATAAAAGTAACCTTCTTTCTCCAGATCAAACAGTTTTCCCATCTCTTCGCTTGTCTCATAGCGGAACGTAGTGCTCTGATAAATCGGCAGTACTCTCGGTTCTCCGTTCTTGGGCTGCCATCCTCCCTGGACACAAATGGTATCTTTTTTCAGTTTCATATAATAATTCCTCTTTTCCTTAGGGTTTTATGGTTTTATTGTAGACGATAAAAAGGGGAAATGCAACCATTTCCCCTTTTTCTTTCCATCCTTTTATTGAATTATTTTACTGTTCACTGATAATATCCCGCACTGAATTATATGATTTCAGCTGTTTTTCTTATACACCCAAAGAAGTCCCTTTAACAGCAGATCATCATCCAGGATCACGTCTTCTTTGCAATATGGAACAATACTCTTTGCCAGACCTCCGGTAGCGATCACAGTTGCTTTTTCACCCAGTTCTTCTTCCATCCGAAGGATCACACCATCGATCAGTGCCGCATTGCTGTAGACGATGCCGCTCTTCATACATTCAATGGTATTTTTCCCGATCACCCGTTTCGGTGCTTCCAGATCGATGCCGGAAAGCTGCGCAGCTCTCGCCGTCAGTGCATCCAGAGAAGTCCGCACACCGGGAAGAATCATGCCGCCGATATAGTTTTTCTTTCTGTCGACTACACAAACCGTCGTCGCAGTTCCCATATCAAAGATGATCATCGGTGGTTTGTATTCTCTGATGGCTCCCACCGCATCTGCAATCAGATCACTTCCCACCTGTGCCGGGTTGTCCATCAGAATATTCATGCCGGTTTTAATTCCGGGGCCAAGCACCATGACTTCTTTTTTCAGTATTTTTTCAGCTGCCAGTTTTACGATCTGTGTAATCTGTGGTACAACAGAACACACGATACCACCCTCAAGTTCTTTCGGAGACATCTTGAAAATATCCAGTACATTTTTGATCACAATGGCATATTCCAGTTCTGTCTTACTTCTGTCTGTGGAAACCCGCTCGATAAAATAGGTTTTCTGTTCATCGATACATCCCACTACGATGTTGGTATTTCCGATATCAATAGCTAATATCATAATTCTCTCCCTTATAACTGTTTCTCTGTCTGTTCCAGAATCTTATTCATAATCTCCACTGCCGTTTCTTCCTTGCTTAACAACGGAAGCTGTGTTTCATCGTCTCCGGTGATCAGTGTTACAATATTGGTATCTCCGGCAAATCCGGCACCTTCCACTTTCACATTATTTGCCACGATCATATCCAGATTCTTTTTCTTCAATTTCTTTCTGGAATTTTCCAGCATATGTTCCGTCTCCATGGAAAATCCACACAGAAACTGATTCGCCCTCTTATGTTCACCCAGATATTTCAGAATATCATCTGTCCGTTCCATCTCAATAGAGAGTTCTCCGTCCGTTTTCTTCACTTTCTGCTCACTGATCGTTTTCGGACGATAATCTGCCACAGCCGCCGCCTTGATCACAATATCCTGCCGGTCAGATCTGCCGGTCACCGCTTCATACATCTCTCTCGCTGTTGTAACCGGCACCACATCCACAAAGAGTGGTGGTTTTATGGCAGTTTTTCCACTGACCAGTGTCACCTCCGCACCTCGCATGCTACAGACTTTTGCAATCGCATACCCCATTTTCCCGCTGGAGTGATTTGTCAGATACCGCACCGGATCGATCGGTTCCTGGGTCGGTCCTGCTGTCACAAGGATTTTTTTGCCTTTCAGATCTTTTTCATAAGCCACTTCCTGTAAAATGTATTCGAGCAGAGTCTCAGGCTCAGGCATCTTTCCTTTGCCCACGTCTTTACATGCCAGAAGTCCGACTGCCGGCTGAATCACTTCATATCCATAGTGTTCCAGCTTTTTCAGATTATCCTGCACGATTGGATTTTCAAACATCTGTGTATTCATCGCAGGAGAAATGATTTTTTTGCATTTACATGCCATCACTGTTGTTGTCAGCATGTCATCTGCAATTCCATTGGCAATTTTTCCGATCACATTGGCAGAAGCCGGTGCTACCAGAACCACGTCCGCCCGCTTTGCCAGTGCCACATGTTCTACCGAATACTGAAAATTCCGGTCGAACGTATCCACCAGACACTTATTCCCTGTTAAAGTCTCGAAGGTGATGGGATTGATAAAATTCGTGGCATTTTGTGTCATCAGCACCTGCACATCAGCGTGAAGTTTGCCAAGGGCACTCGCCAGAGAAGCGATCTTATATGCTGCAATACTTCCGCTTACCGCCAGAACCACTGTTTTTCCTTTCAACATAGGTTGTCCGTCCTTTCTTCTCATCCGCTGGTCCTCCCTGTCGGGTGTACCGCGTATTTTGTATCCTTTTTATTATAGCCTACTGCCCCGAAAATGCAACCTGCAGCACATAAGTCTGGCTTTGTTCGTCGGAAAATACAATATTTCCCAGCGACTGCAGCATGGATTCGTTCAGTGCCGCATATTTTTCCCGTTCTCTCGCGCCCGCAAAAATATACCTAACCTGATATTTTTTCAGTAGTTTTTTTACTTCTTCCTGGTTCGTCGAGGTATAGATAGCCTCTACCTCCTGTGCACGCTCATTCAGCGCCCCGGTATCGCCTCGCCACAGCCATTCATGGACATACCAGCCAAGCACTGTGGGAAGTCCCGTCATCGCGGACACCCGTTCATAGTCACTGTAACTGTCTCCATTTGCCTCAAGAACCACCGGATCGCCGGTAACATGTTCATTGAGCCAGCGGATCGCCGCAGCGTCTTCCGGAAAACTTGTCTCAAGATATGCGGTGGCATCCAGTCCCTGATACTGCGTTGGGTTCCACACCTGACCAAACCATGCATGCACAGCAGTTACCGTATAAAAACAACAGCCCACAAAACAGGCAAACACCATGCTGGTCAGAATTTTCCGTATCACATGCCTCTTCTCCATCCACAGACGGATCAGTGCATACCCAAATAAGATTCCAAACATCGTAAATGCCTGATAGGTCAATTTGAACATTGTGTTGGATCTGGCGTATTCTTTTTCATAGATATCTCTCACATAAACGATCTCCGGGATCACGATCAGCCCCAGAGCCGAGATCCCCAGCAACACACCGAAAGCATCCGCTTTTTTCGCACCTTCCCGTTTCACACACCAGAAAAAAAGTACTGTCCCGATGACCGGAAGTCCCCAGATCAGCCAGTACTGATATGGTCTGGAATGATTCTGTGCAAGTGCCACTTCACTGACCATGCTCTGAAACTGCAAAGTAAACGGCAGTGCAGCTATGTTTGCCAGTAAGAATACCCATACCGCATGAAGCAGGCTGATTCCCATCGTCATTCTCATACGATGCGGTTTTTCCAGTTCTTTATAGTTCTGGCAGTTGCACCAGATTACTCCCATGCCACCCATCACATAGTAGATGACAAAATCCCAATAATTCGTCCAGTGAAACATACCGATCAGAAAAGCAAACACCAGCACGTAGGGATCTGTCAGAGCTGCCGCTACCTGGTTTTTATAAAAATTCCTGTTTCCTGTCACCTCCGCCTGCAGCGCATTTTTTCCGCTGTAATGTTGCATCATCGCATAAACCAGACTGATCAGTGCCACCACAAACATCAGATTGACCACATGGGCATGTAAGTCACCCAAAACAAAGGAGTAGGAAGGGAATTCATGAATCGTTTTATCATTTCCCGCCGGATAATAGCCGATATAACGGGTGGAATTCGGAAACCAGTAAGTATAATCCCCTTTTGGCAGATGAAAGATCTCCCGGATCCACGGAAGAAGTTTTCCGATCACCACATAATGCATATTTCCGGCAAGAGATACCCCTGCCCCCGCAAGGGCACCGCCAAGCAGTGCCGGTTTTTCTCTTTTCCAGCTGTCAAGTACCATCTGGCGTACCAAAGCAAACGGAACGGAAAAACAAAACCCTGCCACCAGTGTCCGCATCAGATTGTAAGTCTGTGCCACCTGCGTATTGGTCAGTTTCGTTAAAAATACAGCAAAATACTGTCCGCCATAATAATAGTTGATTTTTGCTCCCGCATACCACAGATCCTTCGCCGGAAGTGTGGTACTGCGCATCATCGCCATCATGAACCCATAGTCCATGAACTTTTCTGTTCCGTACGCTGCCGGGCGAAATCCTGCCACATAAGTCCATAGAAGAAAGAATAAGATAAATACCAGTTCATCATCCAGCACTGTCTGGAACCATTCAGTTGTAAATTTCCAGGACATTTTGTCTTTTATCTTCTGTTTCTTTAGCGCAATCCAGACACCCCAGCAGACAGCTGCCAGCACACCTGTGCTTACAAGACAGCCCACATGCGTAAACGGCACAATTCCTGTACTTGCTCCCAGCCACATCAGAAATCCCGCACCTGCAATACCGAATATCTTTGTCACCAGATATCCTCTGTCACGAAATCCGGAAAAAAGATACTGACAAAGCGGAAAACTGCACCATCCAAGCACCAGTATGGTCAGCCACCAGACAGCAAATACTTTTCCGTCCTCTTTTAACAGGACCTGTGCACTCATAAAAAGCACCGTCAGTACAACAGCTTTCCATATTCCCTTTCTTTTCTCATTCACTGTTTCGCACCTCCCCACTTCCGGAAGTCTTTTAGTGTTGTTTTACCGATTTTTACAATTTTTTTCATATTGATGGAATTGACTCCACCCTGTCGCGGACGGAATGTAATTGGATAATACATTACCCGCCGTCCTTCTTTTGTATATCGCACCGTCATCAGTACATTTGCCAGAAAATACTGTGGTGGAATCTCTTTTAAAACTTCTTCCAGTTCTGCAGCCCGCATCAGCCGGAACGGTGTATTGGCATCTTCCACCCAGCAGTGAAATGTCACAAGGATCACCAGTCGAAGAACCCGTGTCACAAAGATCCGCTGCCAGCCGTCCTGTCTTCTTTTTCTGCTTCCAATCAAAAGCCCACACTTTTTCCTGTCTGCCCACAGCTTCCAGAATTCTTCCGGCAGAGTCTGTCCATCAGAATCCGTCTGAAAAATATAATCTGCCCCTTCCGCAATCGCACAGCGGTAGCCATATAAAATAGTGGCACCGTGTCCCTGGTTTTCTTTTTTTACCGTGCGAAGCTGCGGATATTTTCCCTGCAGATGATCCAGTTCCTCCTGCGTCCGATCTGTACTTCCGTCATTGATGACAAACAGTCGACTGTCCCCTCCTGTTTTTTCCACGATGGGATGCCACTGTGCTACTACATTTTCTATGTTTTCTTCCTCGTTATATGCCGGAATCACGATGATCAGCCGATCCTGATTTTGTTCTGTTATTTCACTCATAATTTCTTTCTCCCCTTTTTTTCCCCGCATATTTCCCTTTGATCTTTTTCCGTAACTGTGAAGTTACTGAACAGTTACCTTTTTCCATTATAATCGAACTTACCCACAACGTAAAGTCGATCAGAGCAAAGTTTCCCCACAGTAACCACATCCCCATACAACTACAACCGTCCTATCTTCCCGGAGGAAATCAAAATTGATCCACCGGATCAATTATTGATATGCAACGCAACTTTAAAAGAGATCTTCCGGTTCTTTGCCGGCAGATCTCTTTCGTCTGTTAATCTTCTATCTTCTGTTCTTTCCGGTATCTTCGCATCTTTCCCGGTGTACTCTCAAATCTGGATTTGTACATTTTCATAAATAATTTATAATTAGTGAAACCATGAATCTCCAGCAGCTTCTGGACACTCAGATCTGTTCTCTGCAAATCTCTGACAACATGTTCCATTCTCACCGAATTCACATAATCCAGAAATGTCATGCCCATATATTTCTTAAAAAATCGCGTGAAATAATCCGGATTCAGAGAAACCAGCCGTGCAATCTCCTGCAGCGAAATTTCTTCCGTATAATGTTCCTTCACATATGAAGTGATCATTCCCAGTCGTTCCATATATTTTTCTGATATTTCCATCTTATCAGAAGTAACCGATACGCTGAAGTCTTTTACCAGTACAGCCAGCAGATGATATATCCGGCTGTAGAACTCCAGAGTTTCTTCCGGCGACCGAAAAGGATGCAGTTCTGCAAGAGCACTCAGTGCTCTCTCCACCATAAACGTATCCATCCGGTGCTTTCTTCCGGTGATCTTTTCACAGACAAATTCCAGCCCGTCGATCTGAGGAATAAACCGTTTCATCATCGGATAAGGGATCTGTATCAGCATCTCCTTACACTGTCGTGGACACTGAACACTGTGTACCACCCGGGAATTAATTACCAGAAAGTCTCCTTTTTTCATCCGGATGCATTCTTCCTCTCCCAGATAACAGTCTTCACTTCCCTCCAGCAGATACAGAATCTCAAGCCCGTTATGCCAGTGAGGTGCAGTGTAATCCCTGTTGTGCCACAGGACATTGAAAAACACATCTTCGTTAGACGGATATTTGATTGCCTCGTACCGGTATGTCTGTTTATGCATTGTAAACTAACGCCATAAATACCAGTTCTTCGTCATTTGGATTCTCCAGAGAATGGCTCTGTCCCACTTCGATCACACATACATCTCCAGGCTCTACCTCTGTTCTTGTACCATCATTGTCCACAAATACCCCTTTCCCCTTTAAAATGAAATAAGGTTCTGTATTCCCCACATGCTGATGCCAGCCAACGCTGCTGTGCGGACGAAGTACTGCCATGGCATACATGGAACCGTGTCCGTTCAGTTCTTCTTCAGATACAATGTGGTGAAATTCCACACTGCCTTCTCCTCCACGCGGATGTTCTTGATTTCCACATTGCCGGAATTGTACAGCTCATACTGCACGGTGGCGGTCTTGCCGTTGCGCACCACCTCGGGATCGATGGTGCGGTTGACCGTCAGGCGCGGGGCCGTGCCGGTAAAGGTCAGCGCGGCGCTGGCGCTGAGGGACTTGACCACCACGTTGCCGCTGGCGTCCACATCGTTATAGCTGAGCATATAGGTCAGCTTGCCCTCATCCAGCTGCTGCTGGGTGACATTGTAGGTATGCTGCGCGGTCACATAATCGCCCTTTTTAATCAGCGCCTGGCCGCCGTCGCCAAAGGTAGGCACCAGCGCGCCGCTGGGATCATAGAGCATGACCGGCTCGGTCATATCGGTTTCACCCGCGTTAACCACGCGCACCGACACCGTAACGGGGCCGGGTGCGGTGAGGCTGGAAGGCTCAACCGACAGGGTAAAATTGATATTGTCGTCCGCCATGGCGGGCAGCGCAAACAGCAATGCCAGCAGCAGAAGCAGCGTTGTAAGCATTGCGCGGATTCTTCTTTTGGATTCATGGGCAAAAAGCATGCCCGACCCCCCTTCCTGATACGCGGACACCCCGCGTGGAACGGCATGATTGCAAATTTTATTGTACTTTATTCATTGCGTTCTGTCAAGCAAACCGCGGCGTTTCCAGCTATTTCTGCTGAGTTTTTACAATAATAGCGCAGGATTGCGCGCATAAGGGGCGCAGCTTCGCGCGTTTTGTGCGGTCGGGCAGGGACTTTTTTCCCTCACAGCCTGCGAACGGGGTGGCGGATCACGGTTTTCCACCGTTCCGGAGCCACCTTGCGCGCGTCGGACAGATAGATTTCATGGTGCCAGCGCGCATCCGAAAAGTCATTTTCATAGCCGTTTTCGGCGATATAGGCGTCCATTTTCGCAACGCTGGCAGGCTCATCGTCAAAGGGCCCCACGTGCAGCAGCTGCACGCACAGGCCCTCATCCACAGGCAAAAACTCCACGGCGGAGAAATCCTGCTTTTTCTTTTGCGCAGCCTCCGAAACCGCCCAGTCAAAATCCGCGCGCGCGACGAAATCCGGCAGGCGAATCACCGATATCCACTCAAGGAGC
>ERZ825896.3955-NODE-3955-length-11896-cov-3.419981_pt1:0-7500 | contig 11896 bp, 8 predicted proteins | sample MGYA00519858_ERZ825896 | MGnify/ENA primary metagenome ERZ825896 (study PRJEB31778, sample SAMEA3449214) | human gut metagenome | biome: human gut; feature: human-associated habitat; material: faeces | place: United Kingdom | collected 2010/2012 ... | reverse complement strand
CATGCAAGCGAAGCGCTATTGGCGGCAATAAATAGCTCACTGAGCGATGATTGATGCAGCCCCTACCTCTGAAAGCTGAAGGAAGGCAGTGCCCTCGATTGTTCCAGAGAAAAGGATCATGGCGCCCCAGAACCGTGACATCCAGCAGCAGCATCTCCTTGCGTGCGAGAGACTTCTATGCCAGCCGGGAATAACGGCTCTGTTATGAACGGCAGACATACTAATTTGGCCGGTATTCCCTAATGAGTGGCTTTAGGAGATTAGGGTCCCCCCAACTATTCTCCACCCATCTGCGGAGGGTTTCCGTATCCGTCTCCGCGGAGATCTCCAGATCGTAAGACATTATCGCCTTCGCGGAACTGGAGTATATTTCCGTCATTTCCGGAAAGTGCACGGACAGCCGCCCTTTCCCCTTTTCACAATGTTCGCGAAGTTGCTCACGAATCAAAGTGTGAATGCCCCTTCGAAGTGCCGCACGCTCTTTCCTTTGTCCTTCCCCCCGTTCGACGCAGTTCTTCCCGTTCTCAGGACTCAGACGAAGAGCCATTTACAGTCTTATTGGCCCCGCCTTTCATTCCATAATTCACGGACAAGTTCTTGCATCCGGTGCAAGTGTAACCGCTTTTTCTCGTCGCTCTCTCTTTCTTTCTGAAGAGAAATCTCCAAAAGGCGTTCCCAATAATTGAGATGACCCTGAAAAACGCGAATACGTTTAACGGTCTTTCTCAATTCTTCTTTGAAAGCCGCCCTGGATAACCCAGGTTGCTGCTCCGGCGCAGGCTCAGGAGCCGGAGGTTGGTTGAGATCTAGCTCCGGTTGGGGGGTGCGGTTTAGATCGAGAACCGGGCGTCTCGAAGGGCCGGCATCGCTTCCGCCGCCTCCAACGGAAAGAGGAAATTTTTCCATGTAAGAGAGAATCCAATCCATCGAGTCGAGAAATACAACAATGAAAGGAGCTACCCAAGTCAAGCCCCAGTCCCAAAGCACGGGAGTTATCCACAGTAGGCTGATACTGATCCAATTTTTCATTATCAAAAAAGTTATATTGAAAAAAATACGTAGTAGTAGGCGGAACCCTTCTGTAAATGTCCAAATTTTTCCTTTCATTTATTTCCAGTTTCCTTTCCCCCCTATTTTTGTGCCCTATTCACTTTTTGTTGTGTTTCACCTACATGAACCTTTTTTATTCCAAACCCGATAAGAATGGGTTGTTGACTGAGAGCCAGAGGTGGGATACAGGTGGGGGGTAGGCCCCCACCTACTTGCTAAGCCCGCCGAGCCAGCCTTCTTTGTTCATTTTTAGGCTTGATACTTGAGGAAGGAATAGAGTCAGTCCTTTCCCTTTCTTCTATGAGATTTCGAATTCCTATTTGAATCCTGAATCCCACCCATTCTAATCCAAGAGAAGCATTGGAGAAGCTTGTATTTGAGAAAGAAAAGTCAAGCTCTCCTCTTCCGGACTATTCTCTGACATCACAAGTGTATATCATCAGATTGTCCGGTCTCTCCCTACGGCTTTCTAAGAAGCTAGACCCAATAAGAAGCCCTTAGATGCAGCCATCTCTTTCTTTCTTTCTGGATGTGTCTTCTGAGTGGTAGTTCTACGAGTTGGGTGTCTTAAGCATAGGTTTCCTTTTCTTTTTGATCTTCTCTGTGCTTCCTTCAGATCACTCGTTCTCGGCTCGTTCAGTAGTTCACCCATTAAGTTAAGAGTAGATCTTTCCTCCGTTCCTTTACCGTACCGCTGTTTCCGTGTCTATTTGGATAAAATACCTTACCATGGTCAATGCTCAGCCTTGCCAAGGCCTAATCTCCCACGTCTTGCTCGTAGCGATGCCGATTCCTCTAGCGGCTCAATCGTATGAGATCAATCCTTTCGGTTGAATGTCCTATGCTATGGCCCGCCCCTCTTTACGCGAACGAATCCGTATTATTATATGTAAATGTGAACGGATCCTTTATTTTAAGCAATTCTTCGCTCCAAGACGCACGACAAGACCTTCGAGCCATACCATAAGCCAAATTCGTTCCATGCGAATGCCCCATACGATACGTATCCTCACTCACAGACTGTAATCCAAGTTAGAGATAGAAAGCCGGTTATAGGGATAAAGCGCTCTATGGACCGCTCATGGACGAAGCGATGAAGGATTCCACTTGCAAATTTTGAATCCTATGTGTTAAGCATTGATTGCAACATCGGTTTAGACGGATCCAACACGTAATCGACTCGAGGAGAAATGGTCCCTTCGGATCTATTCTATCGAAGCCCTATGTAAATTGTCGATTTCGGTCGGGAGACTACTCTAGAAAGATTGATTCCAAAACCACAACTGTACACCACCAAAGGAAAAGAGTAAATTCGCGCATACTATCCAAAGATCTAAAGGTTTCACCCCAGGAACCTACAAAGGAAAAACCAGTGGAAACTAGATCCTCGAAGCCTTTTCTTTTTCTTTTTCACTTTCTTTCCGCCCACAATACAAGATTGAAACTTACCTTTGACATTCCGCACCTGTGATCCTCCTCACCAACCTTCTTTATGGAGGGTACCAACCGATCTCACGACGATGAGTCACCCACATACTTAAAAAAAGCATTTCAATACGAGAGCAACTAAATCAAGCTCAATTACAACTCACTCTGATCAAATAGCACTCAGGTATAGGATTTCCAGCTGAAAGGTAGCCCTGTTCGCTTCTTTACCCTTGTACGCGCAAATCTAGCTCATAGCAGCATTGCCGAGTTCAGTTACTTAGTACAGAGATTGGAACAACTTAGCGCGGGAAGTCCCATATGTTGTCTTAGCCTCGCCTCACCTATTTCCCTCATAACGAGATCAGAATGAGATAGAATTGGATCTCAAGTCTTAGCTAGATCTGGGCTACCACGTTCCCTCAGACGAAAAAAAAGAATACCTAGACCTGCTGCACCCGCAAAGTAGGATCAGGCTTAGTCTACTAGAGACAGAGGAGAGCTAACTCTTACTCTTTGATCGACCAAGCCGAAATACAGATCTCATCACAGCACTTGTAGTAACCCTTTGTAATCGTCTTAGCCCTGAAAGTTATCCCAATAGTCAATCCGCTACGCCCCAATGTTACAGAATTAGTCAAGGCTTCGCACCTTGTGTGATCTGGGATCATCGGATCGGATTTGTCGGAGATAGCCTGCTTTGAAGGACCCACGGGGCGGTAACTAAGATCAAAAGAGAAATCAACTGCAATACATGGCAAAGGGTGAATCTCCTTACTAAGCTTTCAGGAAAGTAAGCACTATTCTCAGATGCAACGAGCTTGACGCACCTAAGCTAAGTCTTTCTGCCTGCCCCGGCACACAAACTTAATGAGTAAAGTATAAGCCTAAGGATCACGACTAAATGCAGAGAGATAGATAAAACCCTCCCCTCGCTCTTCAACAATTCTGTGTAAGTTAAGCTTCTCGATCCTCCTCCTCCTGCTGAGCCAATGAGCTCCAATCAGGCATGAAAGCACGAATTCAAGAATTCAACCACGAGGGATGCCAAGCAGCTCTGATTCTCCTCCTAGCGGGGGCTACTCACTCATTGTAGTCGTTAACCTCCTCAACGGGCCAATAGACAGAAAGTTAGTGCTTCTACCCGACCGTAATAGTCTCACTTCGTTCATAAAGAGCTTAGCAAACATCTAAGACATAACTGGTAGAGAACTAACTAGGAGAAGAAAGACAAGCAGTCATATTACAGTGTAGAATAATAGAATCTCTTATTAGCTTATGAAGGAAGGAAGCAAGTGTAGCTTTGAAAGCAGCAAGGAGTGATTGCCAACTTGATGTGTCCATCGATAATGGAATCTTTCTCTCCTATCTCTTAGCAGTTGAGGACAAAAAGACGGGGTTTCATGCAAGTTGCACGATTGAAATGGACGGCTAGGAAGGAAAAAGTAATGTAGGAAAAAAATCCCGAGAAAGATAGATAACAGGAGGAATGCTTACCGATTAGTAGATTAGAAGCATAGTCCTTACTTTCCTGAAAGCTTAGTAAGGAAGTCAACTGATTGACCTAACCCTTCTCTTCTTCCCTCCGATTTCGATCTCCTCTCTTCCTCTTCTTGATAGCAAGAGTCATTGCTATAACTGAAATCCATTCATGATGGCGACTCCTACTTCTTCAAGCAAGGTTTAGGCTTTTCGTAAGCATTTAAGAAAGCAGCAAATCCTTCTCACGAACTAGACAAAGAAGAGAGAATCGTCCGCTTTCAAGGTAACTAGTTAGTGGCGGCTGATTACCAGTGTGACATGGATCTTCCCTCTATCTCTGAGGTGCGGTTAGGTTCTGGGGTCGGATCGGGTCCCGCAGTGGGCTTGGCCTCTGTAACGAATCTAGCCACTTCTCTCAGCTGGTAGCCCCTCTTCTCTTAATGGTTGGACCCCTCTGCCCTAGGCATGCTCCACCAAAAACCATTTATGGGCAGCTTAGGAACCAGCCTTTGACTTCTTATTCTTCATCAGAATCTTCTTTCTCTTCGTAAAAACCCCTGCCTTTGGTTGTTGCGCCCAAAAGATATGGCTCAGCTTCTTATGATCCCCCTTCCATAGTTACTTCGCCCTTGCCTGGATGTCTTGGATCGTTTTTGCTTTATCTCTGGCGATCAAAGCTTTAGCTTCATTTGTAGTGTGCTGGTCGTAGTAACTCGACGGGCCAAACAAGGGAGAGGGCGGGTGGGTAAGGAAAGGTGTACCAATTGGACAACAGGGCAACCCAACCTTGGAGCGCTAACCCTTTTGCTTAAAGGCCTTAGCCCCGGTGGTTAGCTTACGATTCATAGATCCATGCTCGGGGAAACACAGAATGTCATATCCATCCGAAAAAGAGAGGAGCAGCTAAAGAAGGTACTAACGTCTCACTCCAAACAACCAAGCGTTGCAAGGCTACTACTTCCGATACGAAAGAGAGCCTTCAACGTCTACCCGACTCTACTCCTCAACTCGTGCCATCCACGATGACTTCCAAATCTGAAAAGCCAGGGAGAAGGGCCGGTACAGCTTTTCAGCGCTAAAGGACTGACCCCAAAATCACTCTTTCGTCGTAGCGTGACCAGGAACTGATGCAGGGGATCAACAAAGCTTATATCTTATATAATCGACTGGATCTGTATGTAACCCATGCCGGGGACGCTTCCCTAGTTGAGCAGTGGTAAGCAAGGGAAGGGGCGAAGCCGGACAGAAAGCTCTTGAGAGCGAAGATAAAACGAAGCGACGCGACTAACTAATGGAGAATGGAGAACTATGCTTATACTTATAGGTCTTGAGATGAGAAGTTTTCTCATAACTCTCTCTAAAGCACTAACTTCTTAGGTCGATAGAGCGAAACGACCCTTAGGGGGAGAGAGAACGCACTTAGTTCTGGAGAGCTTACAGACTTAGGCCAAGCTCGCAGCTCCAACTCTAACAAGGTAAGGAGCAAACTATATTGCAGGAAATTTATCACTACTCACAATAGGAAATGCGCAAAAGAAGTCTAAAAAGATATAGTATGCGCGCACTCTCTAAACCATAAAGAAAGAGAAAGAGTAAGCTCCTGCATTTAGCCTCATTCATATAGGCCTTCCTAAAGGTCGGGTTTAAGCCAGGTGTTTTCCCTCCCTCCGAAGCGAAGCGAGCGACTCAGATGAGAGAAACTAGGCTTACTCTAACAATCAAAGAGAGGGTGCGGACGGACTATCTAAAGGAAATGCGCAAAAGCACTATAACTACCATAAGCATAAGAGAAGTGCCCACTATCATGCAGGAAATGAGCTAACTATCTTCAGGTGATTCGCTTCCAAAGCAGCATGAAGCCGGAGCTGGACCGGCAGAAGGTGAAGCCGGAATAAGGTGGTGAAGCCAGAACTTGAGCCGGCAAGAGAGGAAGGAAAGCGGCGAAGCTTTAGGTCTTTGAGGGTAGAATAGAGTTGGGCTAAGTTCGTCCGGGCGCAAATCGTTATGGTAACCGTCTGGAACTACATCCCAAAGATCCTGTTTTGACTGGGTAGGCTAATGGGGGTCGAATGCGTATTCGTTGGGAAACTGCAGCGAGGTCTCACTTTGCTATTATCAATCATATAGAATCAGAGGTGGCTCAGTCCGGGTGGAGCGCAGTAGTCTCTTCGATGTGATACGGTCAATACGCTTGGTCTTCTCAGAAGTCTTTTGTTGTGAGAACAGTCCGCCAAAGGCTTCGATGCTGGATCAGAGTGCAATTGATTCGGATCCGGTTTCCTTCGAGCCACACCTCCCAACGGTTAATGATTGCCATGGACGGGTAAACTCGGGCCAAAGCTTGAGTGGGGTGGGCTTGGATACACCGGATACACGACCGACACTGAGCGCTACCGCAGCGAGTGAAGTATGTGTTGTGGTGCGCGATCATACAAATGTGAGTCAAGTTCGGAATAGGTTTTTCATCCAAGAGTTAATGAAGGAAGCACGTCGGGTGACTTCAGCGCGGAAGGGAATGGTTCGCCAATAGGATTGATTTCCTTGAAGGGGTCGGCTTTGGACCGAACTTTCCATTAACGACTATAGCTACACGCTTGACCTGCCCGCAGGGCGAAAAGCGCTTGCGCTAGACTGACAAAAATGAAATATATATATATAATAAATTGAAATAAAAAGGAAGACTTATAATGGATGCCCCGATCCTACCTAATATGTATAATGAAATCCATTGGATTCCCTACTTCATGCATTTGATCTCCTGTCTCAATTAAGAGGGGTCATGGAAAGGCTCAATATAGCGATCGATTCCTTTTTCATCAACCGCTGCAGCTGCACGAGGTCACATAAACCTACCTTTATAGCTTTCCACAAATGACCCACTTGACGACGTCTAGGGCGAACACAACATTAAGGCTAGCTAAGGATTGGACACCTCTGCTTAGGCGGGGACACAGGAATTAGGCGGATACTGAGGAATCGAAGCTGCAGTCTCAGCAGGCCCATTAGTAGTCCAATGAGTTGACCAATGACTCTATCCCGCTTTGTCTCCCTAGCTTGACGGTATTGAGGCTTTTGGTGCCTTCGGTGATGAGGATCTTTTTTAAGCATATATGAGTTATGGCGTTCACACGTAGTCTCCGAGCACCACCTAATTGGTTCAGTGATTTTAAGCAGCTCTCCCCTAGCCGTAAGGGTAAGGGCGCGAGGTTTTTCTTCTTTCCGCTTAGAAATAGTATTATTCAGTTTCGGGACATTGGACTTTTAATAGGACTAGCAGACGAAACCGAACTAGCAGGACTAGCGGAACTAGGAGCAGGACTATAAGCATTAGCAGCATTGGCGTGTGTAAGAGCAAGGGCGGTAGGTGAGCACGGAAGCTTCTCGTCAAATTCAAATAAAGGACAGGTTTTTCGACTAGCTGGCTGTTTTCGGCATGAGTGTGTGGGTGTGGTTGGTGCAGCAGAGGCCCTACCAGCAGCAGTTAACGTGGCTAGCTCTTCAGTGGCATTTGTTGAGCGATCTGTAAATCTCTCGTCTTTCAGT
>ERZ825896.3952-NODE-3952-length-11901-cov-3.917272_pt1 | contig 11901 bp, 10 predicted proteins | sample MGYA00519858_ERZ825896 | MGnify/ENA primary metagenome ERZ825896 (study PRJEB31778, sample SAMEA3449214) | human gut metagenome | biome: human gut; feature: human-associated habitat; material: faeces | place: United Kingdom | collected 2010/2012 ... | reverse complement strand
CTTCTTCCAACGTCATCGGTGCTTATGCCCCCATCGGTGCAGGCATCCCGGGCCACAAGCTGCACAACTCCATCGGCGTCATGAAGGCCTACTCCTCCTGTGTGGGTGACGGCCCCTTTACCGCCGAGCTGGCCATGACCGAGGAAGAAAAGCACGCTCTGCGTGAGGCAGGCCACGAGTATGGCGCTGCCACCGGCCGTCCCCGCCGCGTGGGCCCCATCGACCTGGTGGCAAGCCGCTACGGCGTGTTCTGCCAGGGCTGCGACGAGGTCGCCCTGACCCTGCTGGATGTGCTGGACTACATGGAAAAGATCCCCATGGTCACTGCTTACAAGCTGAGCGACGGCACCACTACCACCCGCTTCCCCATGGGCGAGGCACTGGACACTGCACAGCCCGTGGTGGAGTACCTGCCCGGCTGGCACTGCGATATCACCGCTGCCCGCAAGTGGGAGGACCTGCCCAAGGAGGCGCAGGCTTACGTCGAGTACCTGGAAAAGGCCGTGGGCTGCAAGATCACCTACATCTCCGTGGGTGCCGAGCGTGAGGCCTACATCCACCACAACGTCTGATCCGCGCCACAGAACCCGCCGCATTGAAAAGGAAACGTGACTATGTTTGATATCATCACGGACAGCGCCTGTGACCTGACCCCTGAGACGGCCGCAACGCTGAATATTGAGATCATCCCCTTCTATGTCTCGCTGGACGGTGAGCACTACCGCAAGGAAGGCAAGGAGATTGCCGTGCGCGATTTCTACCAGTTCATGGTAGATAACCCCGCGGCCTACCCCAAGACCAGCCTGCCTTCGTTGGAGGATTTTGAGACCGCCTTCCGGGCCCATGCCGAGGCGGGCCGCCCGGTGCTCTGCATCTGCTTTACCAGCAAGATGAGCGGCTGCGTGGGCAGTGCCCGCAACGCCCGGGAGCTGGTGCTGGAGGATTACCCCGATGCTAAGATCGAGGTCATTGACAGCACCGCCGCCACCGTGACCGAATCCATCGTGGTGGAAAACGCGGTGGCCATGCGGGATGCAGGCTGTACGCTGGACGAAGCCGTGACCTGGCTGGAAGCGGAAAAGATCACCAACCAGATCTTCTTCACGGTGGGTAATCTGGACTACCTCATCAAGGGCGGGCGCATCGGCAAAGTCACGGGCCGTGCCGCCAACATTCTGGGCATCAAGCCCATGATCCTGTTCAAGGAGGGCGAGATCTTCTCCGCTGGTGTGGCCCGCGGCCGCCAGAAGAGCTTTGAGAAGGCCCTCGACCTGCTGATGACCTATCTGGCCGAACACAACGGCACGCCCGACGACTACTGCATCACGGTGGGCTACGGCTACGATGCCGACGAGGGCAAGCGGCTCTGGATGCAGACCCGCGCCGCCCTGCGCGCCAAGTACCCCACCTGCGAGTGCAATGTGGTCCTGCTGCAGATCGGCTGCACCATTGCCGTGCACACCGGCCCCTATGCGTTGGGCATGGGCGTGATGCGGCGGTGGAAAAAACAGTAACTCCCTCAGTCGCCTCCGGCGACAGCTCCCTCTAGGAGGGAGCCTTACGGCAGCGAAAAGCCTCCCTCTGAGAGGGAGGTGGCATTGCGTCAGCAATGACGGAGGGAGTTCCCACATAGTAAAAAAGAAGCCCCGACACTCGTCGGGGCTTCTTTTTGTTTTTCAGCCTTGATTTTTACGATGCACGATCACAGAAGACGGTGACACGGGTCTTGCCGCCATAGGTGCAGGTGTACAGCACCAGGGCGTAGCCGCTGTGTTCCACTTCCTCCACACTGTGGGGGTCAAGCACTTCGACCTTATTCACGACGTACTCATTCACGATGCCGTCCATATCGGTGAAGGTGACGCTGTCCCCCGCTGTGAGGGAGGTCAGCTTGCCGAAATGGCTCTCGTAGTTGTGCGCCGCAATAACCAGATCATCGGTGCGGGAAGAGCCGAACTGGCGGCAGGGGGCGATCTTCAGGCGGGGGTAGCTCCACTCGCTCATCACCGGCAGGTCAATGCCGATGGCGGGGATAGAGATCTCACCCACATATTCGTTGCCGTCGATCTCCACCACCGGGAGCTCGGGGTCCAAGGGGCCGCTCTCTGCCTCCGGTTCCGGGGTCTCCACCTTCTGCTGAAGGTCGGCCACCACGGTCTGGGCCTCGGCACCGGCGTGGGCATCCTCGTAGCGGTTGTAGGCATACAGGCCGCCAGCCGCCAGCAGGAGCACCACACCCAGCACGATGCAGACAAGCCCGGGGGATACTTTACGCATTCTTTTCACGTTTCTTGCTGCGCTCCATCAGGTAGGCACCCACGACCACCAGCACCAGACCGCTTGCCGTCAGAACAGGTATGGGCCAGTTCAGCTGGCCGGTCTGGATCAGTTTGGGGCCTTCGGCCGGGCGGGCATCCGCCACCACGCTGGCCGGGGCGGTGGGCTCCGGTGCACTAGGGGTGGTGGTTTCAGTCACGGTCGGGCGGGCATCTGCCGGGGCCGGGTTCTCCGGCGTGGAAGGGGTGGGCGGGGTGACAGGATCAGGGTCATACGGGTCCGGGTAGTACGGGGTCTCGATGTCCTTGTAGCTGTTGTTGAAGGTGATGCTGCTCACCTTTTCGTCCATCAGGTCGGCCTGTGTGTGCACGGCCATCCGGGCCACCAGCTTGTCGTTGTCCCACACCACGGAAACGCGCAGATAGTACACGGTTTCATCGTAGGTGCCGCGGGTGTTGACACCGGCGCGCTGGCGCACGGTGTAAACGTAATAGCCGGGCTTGGTGTAGCTGATGGGGCCAAAGCTGCCGGTCTCGCCGTCGGTGATCTCCAGAGTGGTCACCTGGGGCAGGGGCGCATTGTCCACAGCCTCAAGTTCCACAGTCAGTGTTTCCTTTGGGAGAGGTGTTTCCCCCGTGGACTGAATGGAAACCGGAAGCTCCTGCAGCTGTGTATGCTGGTCAGCCGCGGTGGCCGCAAATGCCGCCGGCTGACACAGGCAGAACCCCAACGCAAGCGTCAGGAGTGCTGCCGCGATTTTACGGAACCTCATTTCATCCTCTCCTTTATGAATCCGACGCGGACGGGATCATCCACGCCAGAAGAATGGTGCGTGCATCGGTAAACTCCGTTGAACAGGTGGACAGCGCCAGCACCTGAGCGTCATCGCCCGCTGCTTTCATGGCGGCCAGCGTTTCGGTGTTCAGGTTCAGGGCGTTCTCCTGCGCAAAGGTGTACAACCCCTGCAGGTCGCTGTCCCAGCGCTGGGGCTGGAAGATCGCGCTCTCAGACGAAGGGACCAGCAGACATGCAAAGGTTTTAAGATCATAGGTGCGGTCGGGCAGGATCAGCTCACCGGTGGTGTTCTCTGCAAAGAACTCTGCGTCCTTGTAGAGATCCAGATCACCGAACATCTTGCTCTCTTCCATGTGGTGGCCATACAGCAGAGAGTAAGGGTCGGTGAAGTTCTTGTCGCAGTTCACATCCAGAAAGATGCTGCCTGCCAGCGAGAAATCACCGTAGACATCGGTGTTCACATAGGTAAAGTTGTCCTCGCCCTGTACCACAGGGTAGTCAATGGCGGTGTTGTCCAGTGTGACCCACGCGCAGACATCCGGGTTGATGCCCAGCAGCTCCTCAAAGCTCGCGCCGTTATCCGCGCCCGCCTTGGGCTTGAACTGCAGAAGCTCTGCCTGAACATTGTCTGCGGCGGCGTACACCTGCGAGTTGTCCCACAGGGCATAGGCTGAATACGCCCCGGCGACCACCAGGAACAGCACGACCACCGTGCTCACCAGAAAGTCGGCTGCCCTCAACGCTTTTCTCTGCCAGTTGATACAGCCCACCTCCGGTTAAGCAAATTCAAATAAGTGGTTATTCGTTAGGTTTGTGCTGGGATAACCCCCCAGTCACGCTTCGCGTGCCAGCCCCCGCTAATAGGGGGGCCCTTGGCATGGCGCAAAGCTTCACGGTTTTGCCAAGGCCGCCCCTACTAGGGGCGGTGGCATCCCGCAAGGGATGACGGTGGGGTTTAATCTACCGCGAGCAATTACTCCTCGTCGCGGCGGCGCTTGTTCAGCATCAGGGCCACACCACCAATGGCAACGATGGCCAGCAGTGCAATGTAAGGAGCGTTGTCGAGGATAACGCCCATGTCGGGGGAATCAGGATTGGTGTTCTGGAAAGCTGCAGTCACGTCGGTATTATTAACAGTACCCTTGATCTTAGTAGTCTCAGTGGTGTCAAATGCAGTATCAGTAACAGTAACAGTGTACTTCACATTGTCAACAGTAACAACAACAGCACCAGCTTCTACCTGAGAACCATCCTCGTAAATTTCATACTTAATACCAGCAGGCAGGTTGGAAAGGTTCAGAGAATCATTGTGACGCAGAGTAACAGTATATTCCTTATCCAGCTCCAGATATGCGCTCTTAGCGATATCGGTAGTACCATCCTTAATGGTTGCAGTGCTGCTCAATTCTGCAACCTGAGGTCCCTTATACAGACCAGTATCAGTATTATTCTGCAGGACATCTGCCTTAGTGAACTTAATCTTAAAGGTAAAGTCCTTGCTCAAGTTGCCAAGTGCACCATGGACAGTCTTGCTCAACCTCAAATTCTGAATGTTGCCATCACCATACTTATTCTTAAAAGCATCGGTGGCCAGAATCTTATTACCCTCGCTATCATACAGAGCAACAAAATAACCAAAATCAGCAGTAGCAGTAGAATCAACTTCCTTTGCATTGACCTTGCTGATGACCATCTTCACGGTACCACGCTCAGCAGTCACAGACTGGTATGCCTTGTCCATGCTCTCAACGATGGTAAAAGTATACTTACCAACAGACTTACCTTCAGTCAGCTTCGCAACATCCAGCTTAAAGGTGCCAGTATAGACACCATTATTTTTTTCGCCACCCTTAGAAGTATAATTACCTGCGTTAAATTCCACCGATTTAGTATCCAGTGCTGTACCGGTAGTTTCCGTACCCTCATAAACATTAAAGTTAAACTTCATGCTATCGGGTGCAGTACCACTAACAACCGTCAGAACCTTGGTTAAATCAATTTCAGCCTTGCCATCAACCGGCACAAACATCTTCGCATTGTATTCGCCAGCCGTGCCCTCATAGCTAGCATCAACTTTATTGCCTTCCGTCGCAAACGCTGCGGTTGCGCCGACGGTGAGCATCATGGCGGCAGCCAGAACGCCCGCGAAGAATTTCTTCAGTTTCATTGTTATTCCTCCCTAGTAAGAAATAGTTCGTACTCCTGTGCCGCGGCCCAAACTCCGCGGTTCACAGGCAGGATGCCGGCAGCTTCTTCCGGCTTCCGTGGTATTACAAACTGCGTCGCCGCAGTAGTGTAATTACTTTTGCTTGCACATCCTCCAGCGGAACCGGGCCAAAGTCCCGGCTGTCCTCAGATTGTGTGCGGTAATCGCCCAGCACAAAAAAGCAGCCTTCCGGCACCGTGTAGGGGTACTCCAGTGCGTCCTTTGCGTAGGTGGGGTAGAGGATCTCGCCGCTCTGCACCGCGCCGTTCACCACAAGGGTGCCGCTGTCGTCCAAAGCCACAAGGTCGCCCTCGCGCCCAAGGATGCGGCCCACCCGGAGCTTGCCGCCCTGGGTGTAGACCACAACGTCGTTTTTTGCGTAGGTTTTTTGCAGGCGGTAGCAGATGAGCAGGTCGCCATCCTTTACCGCGGGGAACATGCTGCTGCCCTTGGCCTGTGTGAGCAGGAACACCTGCGTGAACAGCACCCACGCGCACAGCAGGATCACCACAACGCGGCCCAGCAGGCTGATAAAATCCTGCCGGTTCTCAGCGTCCAGCCTGCGGCGGCGCACCGCCTTTGCCCCCAGCTTCAGGGCTTCATTGTCCAGCGGGTGCATCGGAATGCGCCTCCTTTTGGGGGTCAGAGCTGTCAACTTTGGTGGTATCCAAGGGCAGGCTTCCGGTCTGCTGCTCCAAGAGCACATTGTACCTTGTGCGCTCGGCGCGGATGGCGGCTTCGTACAGGGCGTAAAGCTCTTCCAGCTTCTTCCACATTGCCGCTTCGTCCACGCCGCCCAGCAGGTTCTTGCGGAATTTTACCGTCCGGAACCACTGGATGATTGCTTCCTGCTCCGGGCTGATACAGCTTTCCTCTGCACCGGCCAGCCGCTGGGGCGCTTTCTTCTTCGCCATGCGGTCAGCCCCCTTTAGTCATCTTCCTTACGGCGCTTGCGCAGCATCAACAGGATGCCGCCGCCAACGACCACAGCAAGGATGACAATGTAAGGCAGGGTGTCGAGGAGGACACCGGTGTCGGGCTTGAGGGTGCAGTGGTTGGTCACGGTAATTGCCAGCCCTTCCTGTGCTTTTACAGTGTTGCCCTCTGCATCGCAGGTCACCAGCTTCTGCTGGCCATCTTCCAGCACCAACTTGTAGTAGAAGGTACGGGTTGCTCCATCGGTAACAGCGGTATCATAGCCGGTTGCCTTGGTCTCATACCCACTGTCAGTGCCCAGCGTCTCCACCACAGCAAATACGGGACCCACGGGCACATTTTTCAGGATAACGCTATTGTTGTGCATCAGGGTGAAGTTAGACAAATCGCCATTGTTATTCTCAAGCGTCACGCCCTTGCCTTCCAGCCCGGTAATTCTGAATGCAAATTCCTTGTGGGTATCACCCATCAGGCCAGTAACATGCTTGGTAAGGGTAACATCAGCGGTATTCTTCTCGTAGATGTTCGAGAAGGTTATAGACCGGTTACTGTTTTCCTTATTCACGGTCACACTACCAGACGTACCTATCTCATCGTCCACAAACGTTTGTTTTAGATGATATCCATTAACCTGCGCCTTAGAATCCTCTTCTACAAAATAGTATGTGTAATTTCTGTTTGGAGCGACATCAGACACATCAAACACATAGCTCACCGAAATATACGATGCACCGTTATCATCCGTACCTCTTACAAAATTATCGCTACTAAAATTAACCGCTGTCAGCGCCTTACCAGCTGTACCCTGTCCATAGGAAATGAATCCAGTATTCTTAACAACCGTTTTGGCCTCATCTTCTGTCAAACCATAGAACTTCTTAGTAACAGTAACACGGCCTGTGCCGGAAGTTGGCGGTGCAACGTTCTGGCTAAACCAGACATCATCCAGCAGATTGCCTACACTATGTCCAAAGCCACTACTAGCAGTATCAATTGCTGCAAAGAAGAAGCGTGTCAGGTATTGCCCTTTTGGAACAGTATACGTACCCTCGTTTTTCCGCCAACTTGATGTCGAATACTTCACATAACTACCGCCATACCAAGTGGGACGGTTTCCCGACTTATCCTGAATGTTAGAGGTACTCTCACACACATAGACTGTGTACGATTTTCCCTTCTCGCCCATAGTGCCATCGCCAAGAACTGTGTTAGAACCGTTTTTTACTATGCACTTGCTCAAGAGCGTCTGTAACTGTTCGTGAGTGGTCACATTTTTAACCAATTCAACTGGAGCAATGACCATGGCCATCTTATCCGAACCAGTTGTAATCACATTGCTGTCCTGATTTCCGCTACTGATTCGAGTACGGGCTTTATGATAAAACTGCCAATTCATGTCCTGACCTGGCATTGTCAAAACATCTTGGTATAGCGCACCGACACCATTTGCATTTAATTCGGCAAATTGTTTTCCCGAAACGGCACTCGAACACCCATATGAGTATTCTGTTTGCGTCAAGGGTTTTTGAGTCCATCTGTTATCTTCATACTGATACTCTTTTTTGTTACTTTGATAAGTAGTGTTACCAACCTCAATCTTATGGTCATCTGCTGTTGTTTTCCATGCCATTAAGGGGTTATTGTTGTTACTATTATCACTTAAAGCGCTTGTTCCGGTACTTTTTACATCTTCAAAACTATAATTCTGAAGTTCGTCATTATAATTAACCGTCGAAATAGCATTTAGGCTTTTATTATCTTTGGTGACAGTCACAGTATAGGTTTTATTCGCACCATCTGTGTAGACAACATCAACCCAGCCGCCATTTTCTTCACGGCTATAAACACCATTTGTCATCTCACTGCGGTCAACAACAGTACCATCTTTCTTCCAGGTCACAGTAAAACCATTGTCTTTTAGCAGCTTTCCTGCTTTCTCGCCTTCATAATCCTTGCCGTCCGCAGTGATTTCCAGGACGTAGTGGCCACTGTTTGCAATATCGTCCTTGATAGAAACTTTTGTGATGCTATTGATATCCAGCGTATCAACTGCATACCCATCCGTCCGCACAACCACAAAGGGGCTGAAGCTGGAGGTCTCAAAGGTCAGGGTGCCGTTGGTATAAGTAAGGACATCCAGAATCTCCACATTGCCATCAGAGGTCTCGTGGAACACCTTCAGCGTGTTGGCAGTAGCACCTTCCATTGCCGGCAGTTTGTCCAGACCGGAGACGGTGACGGTAGCCTTCTGGCCCTTGGCAGGCTGCACCTTTTCGCCCTTGGCGTTCTTGGGGGAGATCTTCAGGCCCAGAATGGGAGCCATACTTCCAAAATCACCCTCGTGGCTCTTATAGAAGCTCTCCATATCGTCATCACCCATGTGGATGACGCTGAGGCTATGGGCGGCAGAGGGTAGATTTTTCACCTCCACCGGCAGGGTTGTGGTCTTCAGTTCGCCGTCCTCGTCCTCGTAGGAAGCAGAGGCCTTGGCAGTCAGATCCACAGGCACGGGGTTCTTGTCCACCAGATCCTCGTGATCCACGTCCTCTTCCTCATCGGAGCCCACGGTACCGTCCTTCCATGCGGCGTAGACGTTCACGGTGGTGGTCTTGTCGTCCAGAATGTTGCTGGTGGGGTCGGTGAGGTTCAGGCGCACCCGGTTGCCAAACTCGTCCAGCGTGTACCAGTAGTCAAACTGCCGCAGTTCGCCCTTGGGGTCCCGGTTGGAGGAGGGGTTCTCGATGTAGCTGCTGTAGTCCGCAATGGTCTCTGCCCGGGGCACAGCCTGAATGAAGTACAGGTTCCACAGAACCTCACCGTTCCGGGCCAGATACTCGCTCTCCGTCATATTGTTGATCTGTGCCTGAGCGGTAATGTCCTGCAGGTCGTTGGCGTTCAGCTCCTTCAGCCAGAAGCGGTAGACCACCATATCCTGCAGCTTTTTGATCTCGTCGCCGGAAACGACCACTTTGTCATCAGGCTTTTCCACCACATCGTCCTCGCCGGACCACTGGGTCTCGGTGCTGGAGCTGGGGTCGGTGCTGGTGCTGGTACTGGTGCTGTAGTCAATAACGGTACCCCACTCTGAATCCGTAACGGTGGGGCCGCCGTCGAGGTTGTCCTCGCCGCCTTCCACAGGCCGGGTGGCTTCCTCCTCGCCGAAACCGGCAACTTCGTCGTCAGGATAGGATGCCTCGCTGTCATCTACGGGCCGGGAGGCCTCTTGATTAACCTGAGGATCGATCAGACCCTCCGTTGCAAACACCGGCACAAGGCAGGTGCAGATGACCGCAAGCGCCAGACAAAGCGCAAAAACGCGCTTCACCAGCCTATCTTTTTTTCCGTGATGATTTTTCCGCACAGTGGAGCCCTCCCTGCATCATAGTATTTTTGGCAAAACCGGAGGAAAAGATATCCAACTTTTGTCGGTTTTCTTTCCCTTGGCAGGTTATTTTTACCAGACACATCATTATCGTAATTATAGCATGTATATCCAGTATTTTCAATAGTGAAATTTTATTTTCCCTTCCCCTTTTCAGACAAAATATTCTGCGATATACAGCACGTTATGAACCGTCGCAATATCATTGCGGGGAGTAGAACAGTCCGACTTATCCGCACGCCCGCCGCATTGTTATATCACGCAGTTTTGTGTTGTATCTTCGCAGTTTCACTCTCTATAATACATGAAACGCAGATTCCTTTCACTTTTTTTCGGGATTTTTTAAAAAAAGTTTTCGGGGGAGATGGAAAACCCCACCGTCATCCCTTCGGGATGCCACCTGTCCGGGTTGCGGCACCCAGCGTCCACATCGTGCAAAGCACTCGTGTCCTGCTGGCCGCTGCCCCAACAACTCCTCCCTGTTTCCGCCACTGGCGGCGGTCGTCGTCGTTGCACTTTGGCCATTTTCAGCGGAAAAATTATTTATATTTTGCCAACCGGGAAAATCTGCGGATTTTCCCGGTTGGCCTTTTCACAAGAGGAGCCGCAAAGGAAAGCTGCATCTATAACTAAAATTGCGGATTTTTCGGCTCGCCTTTTCACGGGATGGGCGTAGAGGGAAACGGCATCCGTCTATTGGATTTTTGCGCAAAAACGCATTTTCCCCCTTGACAGGAGCGGCAGTTTCTGGTATCAATAAAAATGATAAAGGGGAGTAAAGGGCAGTCTGCCGGTCAAGGCTTTTTTTCGGCAGGCCGCTGCATGGCAGCGTCATCACGGCAGCAATGCCCGATGTCATGTGTTCGCTTGAGACTTTTGTCACAGATCTTACGCTGTGGCAAGGGTCTCTTTTTTTCTTGCCGCAGCATCAAAACAAAAGGAGGCAGAAAAACAATATGAATTTCTGGAACACATTCGCCGCGCTCTTTTCAAACTTCGGGGCGCTGACATGGCAGATGGTGGTCATGTGGGGCATCGGTGCCCTGCTCATCTACCTTGCCATCGTCAAAAAGATGGAGCCCAGTCTGCTGCTGCCCATGGGTTTTGGTGCCATTCTGGTCAATCTTCCCGCATCCGGTGCCATCACGCAGGGAGACACCGTTGGCCCCATCTCTGCCCTGTTCGAGGCAGGTATGTCCAACGAGCTGTTCCCGCTGCTGCTGTTCATCGGCATCGGTGCCATGATCGATTTTGGCCCGCTGCTGGAAAAGCCGTGGCTCATGCTGTTTGGCGCAGCGGCACAGTTCGGCATCTTTTTCACCCTGTTTCTGGCCGGGTTCTTCTTTGATATGAAGGACGCCGCGTCCATTGCGGTCATCGGCGCAGCGGACGGCCCCACCGCCATTTTTGTGGCAAACACCCTGAAATCCCAGTATCTGGGCGCTATTATGGTGGCAGCTTACAGCTACATGGCGCTGGTGCCCATCGTGCAGCCGCCCGTGATCCGGCTGCTGACCACGCAGAAGGAGCGCCGCATCCGGATGTCCTATGAAAAGGGCAGTGTTTCCCAGCTGACCAAGATCCTGTTCCCCATCGTGGTCACGATCATTGCAGGCATGGTGGCTCCGGCCAGTGTGGCGCTGGTGGGCTTTTTGATGTTCGGCAACCTGCTGCGGGAGTGCGGGGTGCTGAATGTGCTGAGCGAGACCGCCCAGAATGTGCTGGCAAACCTTATCACCATCGTGCTGGGCCTGACCGTTGCCGGGCAGATGACCGCCGACAAGTTCGTGCGGCCCGACACCCTGCTCATCCTTGCACTGGGTCTGGTGGCCTTTGTCTTTGATACGGCAGGCGGCGTGCTGTTTGCAAAGCTGCTGAACCTTTTCCGGCCGGAGGGCAAAAAGCTGAACCCCATGATCGGCGCGGCCGGCATCTCGGCCTTCCCCATGAGCGGCCGTGTGGTCAACAAGATGGGCCTGGAAGAGGACAACCAGAATTTCCTGCTGATGTATTCCATCAGCGTCAATGTTTCGGGACAGATCGCGTCCGTCATTGCAGGCGGCCTGATCCTGACCCTGATGGCTTAACGGAGGTGATCGCATGCTTCATCTTACTTCGTGGATGACCACGCTGCCGATGATGCTGATCGGGATGGTCGGCATCATCCTTGTCATCGGCATCATTGTTCTGGCCGTGATGCTGCTCAACCGGCTGACGAGCCGGAAATAAAAGAAAAAGGCGATGCAGCTGTTCAAAACTGCATCGCCTTTTTGCTTGTGTAAGTTTACAGAGTCTGGATGGCGGC
>ERZ825896.3948-NODE-3948-length-11918-cov-4.860322_pt1 | contig 11918 bp, 11 predicted proteins | sample MGYA00519858_ERZ825896 | MGnify/ENA primary metagenome ERZ825896 (study PRJEB31778, sample SAMEA3449214) | human gut metagenome | biome: human gut; feature: human-associated habitat; material: faeces | place: United Kingdom | collected 2010/2012 ... | reverse complement strand
TTTCCCGCTAATGTTTAAATTTTTTTGAGACATTTTCAAAAACTATTGACATATAAAAAAAGATACTCTATAAATTTACAAAGTATCTATATTTATCTATTTATTATTCTTTTGTCTATAAAAATCTAAACTTAAATTAATGCCAAAGAATATAGCTGTAGTAATTAAAACAATCATTAAATTTTTAATTAATAAGGCACTTTCAATTGTTATAATTGTCTCCTTAATTAAACGAATAGTATATGTCATAGGTAATATTCCATTTAGCCATCTAAATCCACTTGTTACTGTTTCAATTGGAAAAGTTCCACCTGCTGCTGCAAGTTGCAATACTAATATTATTAATGCTACAAATTTTCCAATATCTTTAAAATTAATTATTAAGAATTCAATTATACTCATAAACAAATTTGATGTTAATATCATAGCAAGGAAATATAACCAAATATTTGTAATCTTAAAATCTAAAAGAATTGCTAACAATATACCAAGTAAAATGGCTGTTATAGAAGCAAGGGCATGATATAAAAGTGTTCTTTGTACTCTATTTGTATTACACATTCCAAGTTTTTTAAATCTTTGATCTTTATCATAATATAGAACAATATACATCATTAAACATCCTACCCATAAAGCAATAGAAATAAATAATGGTGAGAATGCTGTTCCATAAGATGTTATTTCATTTACTGGATCAGTATTAATAATAACAGGTTCTTTACTATATTCTGTTAATCCATCTAATTTTTTTAAATCTTCTTTTGTTGATGAAATTTTACTATCAAGTTCATCTTTAGAGCTACTAACACCATTATATAATGTATTAATACCTTCATTTAAAGTATTAGAACCACTTGCTAAACTATCTATACCAGATTTAATTTCATTAGATTTTTGATTTAATTCAGCTGCCCCATTACTTAATTCATTTATACCATTTTTTAAAGCATTAAGTTTTTGATCAGCACCATTTAATGAGCCAACTTTTGTATTTAATTCATCAATTCCAGATGCAATTTGGTTACTGTATGTTCTAATACTTTCACCAGATGTTGTTAAATAATTAATTATATTTTTATTATCATATTTTTCATTTTCTGTAAGTAATCCTTTAGCAATTAAACACATATTTTTTTCATATTCACTTGCTGTACCATTTGCTAATTTAGGACAAACAGTTGATATAACAAGATTAGATAAATCATTTGCACTACTTAATGTATTATTTACACCTAATATATAACTATTAACTTTAGTATTTAAAGTATTATTATTAGTATCTAAATAATCTACTTTTTCTATTAATGTTCCTAAATTAGATGATAATGCATCTAAACTAGATGTTGAATCATTTAATGTTAAAAGGCCATTATTTATTTTACTTACACCCTGATTAAATAATTCATAATTAGTTTTTAAACTATTTAAACCATTATTTAATGAATTACTACCGTCATTTAACTTACTTATTCCACCCTTTAAAGTATCAAAACCATTACTAATAGTCTCTAAACTTGATGGCACCTCAGATAAAGTATTAGTTAGATTACTAATAATCTCACTATTTATACTATTATCTAAACTTTTTTCAACATTTAAGACAACGGTATTTATAATTTGGCTAGATAAATAATTTGTTTTTTGATTAGCAGAATATGTAATTTGTGCATGTTTCTTACTTGCTGTCCCAGCACTTTTCATACTTTCTGTAAAATCTGATGGGATACTAATTAAAGCATAATATTTTCCATCATAAAGGCCATCTTCTGCCTTTTCTTTAGATACCACAGATAATTTTAATTTACCACTATCTACAATACTATTAATTAATTCTTCTCCCTTATCACCTTTATCTTCATTCACAATGGCAACTGGTATATTATCAATATTACCTTTGCCATATGGATCCCAGTATGCTTTCAAATAGAAGAAACTATACATAAATGGGATTAACATTACTGCAAAAATGATTATGTAATTAAATATTTTTTTATTATCATTATTTTTCATCATTATCCCCCTTACAACATAATCTATTTTCTATTATTGAGGTGATATCATTGATAACAATATCATGATTAATATCCCTATCATATTCAAATAGAATAGCTACATAAACCTTATATAAAATAAAAGCAACTAAATGACTATCACAATTATTTATCTTTTTACTTTTTATAGCATCATTGATTTTACTTTCAATATAGTTTATTATTTCTGTTTCATATATTTTTACAAAAGCATTATCTTCATATTGATTAATACTATTCTTTATTCCTTTAAACAAATCACTTTTATTAGTATAATCAACCATATAATGTATCCCTTTAGAAACATACTCAGCAAAAGACAAATCACTTTTTTCTAATTTTTCTAATTCATCTTTCATTATTTGTAATTCTTCATCAATAAAATATTTAAACATTGATTCTTTATCTTTAAAATATGTATAAATGGTTTTTTTAGTAACACCTGCGCCTTTAGCAACTTCATCCATCGACACTTTTTTATATCCATATTTTGAAAATAAATTTCGGGCTATTTCAACTACAATATCTTTTTTAGACATACTACCACCTCATGTATACTGATATACCAAATCAGTATACTAGTATAATATTCCTTTATACGACAAATGTCAACATTTTTTTAAGATAAACTAAAAAAGTAAACTAATTAAAGTCTACTTTTTGGTTTTAGTTGTTTTGCTTGTAGTTGTTTTCTTTTTCGTAGTATTCTTATTTGAACTACTATTTTGTTTTTTAGTACTATTATTTGTTTTAGTACTTATAGATGTTGCACTTTTCTTTGGTGCTTGTTTAATAGTTTCATTTGATGTTTTTAATACTTTAGTTCTTCTATTTAAAACCTGTTGTCTTCTTTTTTTAGTGTATTGTCTCTTTATTATTAATAGAATTATGAATGTCACTAAAACAAGACCAATTAATCCAAGAACAATCCATAAAATAATTAATAATACTTTATTACTTTTTTTATCTTTTTTGTCTATCTTAGGTGTTTTATCATTATTATCTTTTTGATTATCATTATTTTTTATTTCATCTTTTTTTGTATTATCATCTTTTTTATCTTCAACTTTTGAATCATTTTTTGGTTCATCAGTAGAAGTGTTATCTGAAATATTATTTGAACTATTATTAGTATAATGATTATTATTTGGTACAATGATAATAGTATTATTATCATTAATTGGCTCATCTACTTTTTCAATAGGCTTTGTTACTAAACTATTAATTATATTTTTTATTTCATCAATATAAGTATCTACTTTTTCTTGATTTAAAATATTAATATTTCTATCAATACTATTTACAAAATTTTTGAAATTAGTAACTGTTTCATCTGTATATTTTGATAAATCAATAGAATTTATTAATTCATCAATTTTACTGTAATCAGCACTTTTTAATACTAAATTATTAAGTGCTTTTTTCAAGTTAGATGTATATTCATCAACAATGTTTTGTTCTGTGATATTTTTATCATAAGCAATAGAATTAATAACATCCTTTAATGAAGCAACAGTACTATTTGTATATATACTTAAATTAGATGTAATACTGTCTAAAAGACTTTGTAACTTACTATAATCAGCTGGTTTTAATTGTAATTTACTTATGGCTAATTGTAATTTTATTACTAATGCATCAATTTCTGCTTGATTTAAGATATTAGAATTTACTCTATCAAAAGCATTTATTTCAGCAAGTACAGTATTTAAATCATCTAATGTTGTATCTACATATATTGTTAAATCAGATGGTACATTTAATAACATACTATCTAAATTTGTAAAATCAGATGGCTTAAATTGTAGATTATTTAAAGCAAAATCTAGTTTTTCTACTAACTGATTAATTTCATATTGATTTAATACATTAGTATTTTCCCTATTAAAAGTTTTTGCAGTTGTTAAAGCAGCATTTAAATCATTTACAGTTACATCAGTATATACAGTTAAGTCTGTTGGTACACTATGTAATAAACTATCTAATTCTACATAATTAGCATCACCTAACTCTGGTTGTTGTACTGAATTTGAAACTTTAAACCCGTAAATATTTGCACTATCTAAAGCTTTAATTACACTATTTTTGATAATTATTTTACCTTCATCAGAAAATATACAATCAATTGTATTTTTAAAATCAATATTAGCACCATCTAATAATATATCTTTGCCATCAATAGCTCCTCCAGTTGCTATATTTGAAGTATCATATCTAATACCATAACTTTTTACATCAATATTGATTTTTCCACCAGTTATTTTAATACCTGGTACTGTTTCTGTTAAAGGTGCTTCATTAACTAATATTCCAGTTTCTTTGGTTTTAATATCTATATTACCATTTAATATTTCCATTGATTTTATTACATAAAAGCCATTATGGTTTCCTGAATCAGAATTACTAGTTGTATCAATATTAATATCACCATCAATTATTTTTAATGTATAACAATATAATTCAGCATTAGTACTAATTTTACCTGACTCAATAATAAGATTATCTACAGTTAGAGCCGAACTCTCTGATAGTGATGTTAATTTTAAACTACCACTTCCTGTTACCGTAACAACTCCTGAATTACTTGAACTAGATAATTGTACAATTGCCGTGTCAGCAATAATTTTATTTTCACCAACTAAGTTAATTTTAAGATTCATATTAGCAGGAATATAAATTCCTATATTATTACTTGGAACATTAAAATTAATATCTTTTAATGTTAATGTTTTTTCACTAGCATTAAAAAACCAACCTTCATCAATATTTTCTTGATTAATAGTTAAATCTAAACTAGATAAATCAAGTGTTGTTGTTCTTTCAGTAGTAGCTGCTAAACAAACATTTGGCACAACTAAAAAAGCAAATAACAAACTAAACAAAATACTTAACCTTCTCATTTTTTTCATTTTCTCTACCCTCCTTTAATCGTTTATTATAAAGATATTTGGAGGTACAGTCAATCAAATTTTACCAAAATTAAAAACTTTTACTATAAAATATAAAAATAAATAGATAGAAAGTGAAAAAAGGTACCAAATAAACAAAAAAGATGAAAAAGAGAATGAATATATTTTACTCTAGACCCAATTATATAAAGGCATGAGCCTATGGAATACATTATGCCACCAATTATAATTAAAAGTAGCCCTATAAGTCCTACATTTTTAAATAAGAAATAAGAAAATATTAGAACACTCCAACCATTTAATAGATGACAAATTAAAGATACTTTTATATATTTATCAACATTTATAGCCGTAAATATAATACCAGTAGTAGTTGTGACTAAAACAATACTTAAAAATATCCATCCCCAAACGCCTCTTATTCCTAAAAGAGAAACAGGTATTATGGTACCAAAAACAAGCATAAAAACGTTGCAATGGTCAAGTACCCTTAATACTTTTTTAGCCATAATTTTAGGAGATAATGCATGATATATACAAGAAATAGTATATAAGCATACCATAGATGTACCAAAAATAATGGTCGAAATAGTAGCAAGCATTGATACATTTGATGCTTTAATAATAAGAATTATTAGAGCAAATATACTAAGCAAAGACCCTATTCCGTGTGTAATAGAATTAATAATTTCTTCACTAAGGCTATATTTAGGAATAGATATTTTATTCATAAGATCACCAATATAAATTATTATAAAAATAAAAAAATAGAACAAATAAAAACATCAAAATACATAAATTGATGTTTTTATTTAAAACATTTCAATATCTAGAATATCATCAAAACTTATTTTAGAATTAAGTAAAACAATATATCTAGAAAGATTATCTATTTTTCTTACAACACCCGTTGTTTCAATATATTCTAAATCATGATAATATTTTATTCTGACGTTCATATCTTTTTTTATATTTTTAATTTTTATATCTAAATTGTTGAAGTAATCATCAGATAAATCTTTTTTATTTTCATAAATTTTTTCTTTTTCTTCCAAAGCCTTTCTAAATCCTTTAAGAGCATCAAATGGTAAAAATTGTTTAGCCCTATCTAAATTATTCTGCATTATGTCCTCCAATTAATTTATTTCTTTCTCTTTGAGTTGCCCTTTTATCATAACTTATGGCTCTAAGTAAAGAATTCTTTCCAAATTTATCTTTGATACTATTAATAACCCCTTCTATTTGTTCATCTTCTTCTCTTATAATGCTTTCACCAAATAAATCTAGTTGAACATGCATTTTATTCGTTAAACTTCCAAATCCTATATTTATTCTTCTAATATCTAATTCTTTATTTATATGTTTATCATATTCATTTAAAAAAGTCTTTAATATAATACTAAAACTACTCGTTTCATCTATTAAATGTTTAGATATTTTTAATGGCTCACTATCATTTGCGTATCCAATATACAAATAGATAGATGATGCAAGTTTACCTTTTCTAACTAGTTCAAGGGTTAAAGAATCAACCATTTCTATAACTATCTTTCTTGCATCTATATAATTATAATCTTCAAATAACACTTGGCCACTTGAAATAGAATTATCTTTTGTTTTATATGATTTTATATCTTTAATGGTACATGGTTCTATTCCCCATGCATGATCTATTAATATTTTAGCATTTATACCAAATTCTTTATATAATTTTTGTTCATTAAAATGGGCCAAATCATACATATCATAAATACCATACTTTTCCAATCGTTTCTGTATACCTTTTCCAACTTGCCAAAAATCTGTTAGTGGTTTATGATGCCATAATTCTTCTTTATATTTTTCTTCATCCAGATAACCTATATTAGATTTAACATGTTTAGCTGTAATATCAAGAGCAATTTTGGTTAAATATAAATTCGTTCCAATACCAGCGGTTGCAGTTATACCTGTTTCATGATAAATTTCTTCAATTATCATAGTGGCTAGTTCAAGTGGTGTTTTTTCATATAATTTTAAATAATTGGTCACATCAATAAAAGCCTCATCAATAGAATATACATGTATATCATCTTTAGAAAAGTATTTTAAGTATATTTCATATATATTAGCCGAATACTCGATATATTTTTTCATTCTAGGTTTAGCAATTATAGGTTTAACATTCACAGGTATTTCGTAAAAACGACATCTATTTCTAATGCCTCTTGCTTTCATCTTGGGAGATATAGCAAGACAAATAGTACCTCTTCCACGTTTATTATCGGCAACTACTAAATCCGTTTTAAAGGGATCTAAATTTCGCTCTACACATTCTACAGAGGCAAAGAAGGTTTTTAAATCAATGCAAAAATATACTTTAGACATAAAATTCCTCCTTTTTTAAAAAGAAAAACTAGTTTAACTAGTCATCTCCATCTATTCTTGGTGTTAATATTTCATAACCATCTTTAGTAACTAAAATAGTATGTTCATAATGAGCGGAAGGTTTTCCATCATCAGTTTTAATAGTCCATCCGTCATCTAACATATATATATCAGCCGTACCAAAATTAAGCATTGGTTCTATACAAATAACCATGCCTTCTTTTAGACGTGGACCAGTTCCTGCTTTGCCATAATTAGGTACATCAGGATCTTCATGCATTTCTGTTCCTATGCCATGCCCACATAATTCTTTTACAACTCCTAATTTATGTGCTTTGGCATACATTTCAACAGCATTTGATATATCACCAATTCTATTACCTGGTTTTACCATTTTAACACCTTCATATAATGCTTTTTTAGTATGTTCCATTAAATATTTTTTATCATCAGATATATCACCAACAGCATATGTCCATGCAGCATCACCTTGATATCCTTTATATCCAATAACCATATCAATAGTAATAATATCACCATTTTTTAATTTATAATTGTTTGGTATTCCATGAACTACCTCATCATTGACACTTGTACAAAGCGTAGCAGGATATCCTTCATAACCCTTACAAGTAGGAACTCCTCCCATTTTTCTAATATATTCTTCAGCAAGTCTATCAAGTTCTTTAGTAGTAATTCCTGGCTTTACAAAATCTTTTAAATATTTATGTGTCTTAGATACCATATATCCAGCTTCACGCATTAATTCTATCTCTTTTTCATTTTTTATTGTTATCATATAAGCCTCCAGTTCGTCTTTATTATACCATTTATCTTTTAAAAGATAAATAGTTCTAGATTATTCTAGAACTATTATATATTTACATGATATTAAATATTTTATTTTGTTTACTAATATGAATACGTTTTGCTAATGAAATAAAATATAGAATAGATAAATTTTTACTATCTTGGACACTATTTATTATTTCTTCCCATAAGTTATCATTTCTAATATAATCTAAGTTTTCTATACCCTTTAATGTTAATCCTGTAATCATATCATCCATTTCAAGAGGATGTTTCATTCTATATTCTTTAGTAACGATTTCAATATAATCATTTTTATAAAAAAAAGAAAGAACATTTAATATATCATCATTACTATATTCCATTAATTTATTACATAAATCTTGTATATAAAGACCATTATTATATGGTATTTTTTCACATTCTATTAGTATGCGTCTAGCACAATTATTATTAATTTTCATAAACTTTTACTCCTATCCTTTAATAGCGTCGCTATTATTTATAAGTAAGGCACTATATATTATTAATACATCTTGATCTTTAAATTCAATATAGTCTGTAAGCATATTAGATGGCATATATCTTAAATCAACAAGTGTTATTTTAGCGTATCCATCTAGTAATAAAGGTGCAAGTGTACTTCCAAAAGAATCTCTAAAGATAATTAATTCTTTATCTGTTTTACTTTTAGTATTTGTTATTTCTACAAGAGGTGTTGCCCCAGATAAAAAGACATCATATGAATCCATTTTACCTAAGGAACTTACCTCATATACAGTTTTTAAATCGCTATCATAATCTTTTACTAAAGCATTATCTATAGTATCATTTGTTAAATATGTAATAGTATCGGCTTTCCCTCCAATAGCTGATTGTCCATAATACACACCATAAAAAGGATAATATTCATGTTTTTCATAATTATTTTGATATGAAAAATGCATAACACTTGCAATTTTTTCCACCACTTTGTCTATCCTATCTTGTTTAAAGTGCGTATCACTTAAATAATAATCATCTAATGTAAGGGAATCTGTAATATCAATATATTTCATATTATTTAACCCACTACTTACCATATTAAACATCTTTTCATAATCTAATTTTAAATAATTATCAGGTAAAAAATAATTTTTATCAGGTATAATACTAAAATATACATTCATATCTTTTAAATAATTATTATATACATTATTAATTTTATTTATAAAAGTATTTACTTTTTTTTCATTAAGGGGATATTCTAGTTTAAAAATATAATCATCTTTAATAAAAATATTATTATTATCTTTTTTTCTAAATATATTAAACTCTGTAAGAGCCTTTACTTTTCTAAAAGAATCTCTACCTATGAATTGATCTAGTGTATATGACTCAAACTTATCCATAAATTTACCACTCATAATATTATCATAACTAATACTTGGAAATTTACTTAAATGTCTTCTTTCTGTATAAGATAAATCTTTATCTTTAATAAATATATTTAGAAAAAAGATACTAAATATTATTCCAACAAAAGATATTGTCATTATTTTATTCTTCATGTTAGCCTCCTAAAATCTAAAATATAAAAAAGGATTAAAAGATGCATCAATTAAATATGATGTAACAAGTAATAAAAGTAATAAATAATATAATACTTCTAATATATCAATAATGGTATTTAAGTTTTTATTTTTTCTAAACTTTATAATTAAATTCTTAAATAATGGTGTTGCAGCGACAAAAGAAATAAATAAAATTACACCATAACTTCTAAAATAATACATTGTTTCTTTATTAATAAATGGTATATTACCAAAACCAAATAAATTCTTTAAAAAGTTAATAATATAATTAAAACTATCAGCATTAAAAATAACAAAACTAATTATAACTAAAAACAAAGTATATATATGACCAATTATTTTATGTTTGTCTAAAAAGTCTTTTAAAAATAGTTTTTCGATAAGTAAAAAACATGCGAAAAATAATCCCCAAATAATAAAATTCCATGCGGCTCCATGCCAAAATCCAGTTAAAAACCAAACAATAAAAATATTTCTTATCCATTTAAGTTTAGATACTCTATTACCACCTAATGGTATATAAACATAATCTCTAAAAAAACTTGACAATGATATATGCCATCTTCTCCAAAATTCGGTTATAGATGAAGATATTAAAGGATAATTAAAGTTTTCAAAGAAATTAAAGCCAAACATTCTTCCAAGACCAATAGCCATATCACTATATCCTGAAAAATCAAAATATATTTGAATGGTAAAACCAATTGCTACTAAAATATAAGCCAAAACAGTTATGTTTGGTAATCCAAGCAATGAATTACACATTTGTCCTATAACGTTAGCTACAAGTACTTTTTTAGCAAGACCTATAATAAATCTACCTACACCACTTGCAAATAAATCAAATGTTACTTTTCTTTTTGTTAATTGTTCATTGATATCTTTATATCTAACTATTGGTCCTGCAACTAATTGTGGAAATAAACATACATAGGTAGAAAAATTAAGAATATTTTTATTTGCCGGAGCATCTCCTCTATATACATCTATAACATAACTCATCGTTTGAAAAGTAAAGAAACTAATTCCTATTGGCATAACAACATCTATTAAAGATAAATTACTACTAAAAAGATTATTTATATTTTGAATAAAAAAATTAGTATATTTAAAATAACAAAGTAATAATAAATTAAAAGTAATATCTAAAATAAGGTATATTTTCTTATGATGTTTTTCTATAATAAGACCAAAGATATAATTAATAACACAAGATAATATAAGTACCCATATATACTTTGGTTCTCCATAAAAATAGAATAATAAACTGAATATTAATAAAACGACATTTTTAAATTTAGACGGAACTATAAAATAAAATAATAATACCATTGGTAAAAAATAATATAAAAAACTTATACTTGAAAAAACCATTTTTATCCTCCTTTACAAAAAGTCTTCTTCCGAAGACTTCTTTTTATAAATTTCTAAAATTAGTTGCGATTTTATCAGCAATGTCTTCAAAAGACATTATTAAAATAATAGTATTCCCACGACTTTCAACAATAACGCTTTCTGCTTCTACACAAACCCATTTTCTTGGATTGACTTTTTCTTTTATTTCTTTTTTGACTTTTTCAACATCAGCACCATCATTTAGTTTAACAACACCAACAGAATGGGCTATAGCGCTTATCATTGCCTCTGATACGGCTGCTTCTTTAAAATCAACATTTTCTGCTCCAAAAAAGTTTGAAAAATTATCTTTATCAACTGTAATAGTATCAACAGCAGGAAGATCATCCTCTAATCCTTCATAAACCTTATTAATTATTTCTGTAGCACTTAAATCTAAATTCTTACTTCTTTTACCACATCCTGTAAAAAGCAATGTAACTGATAATAAACACATAATACTTAATATAAATTTCTTTTTCATAATTCCGTCCCTTTTTCTATCGTTTTCCGATAACCTGATTATTTACAATATTTTTTCTGCTTTGTTCTTAATTAATTCTAAGGTATCTTAATATTGACCTTATAGGGAATCATTTTATCATTTCATTGTTGGAATAGTTCATACCGCTCAAATGTCCGCTTTCTTCTTTTCTCACAATAAAATCGCTACACGATCTCTGATCAATGTTTTCAGTTCATCCCTTTGCGCTTGAGGCAAATAGGATTCATCCACAAGTGACAACATTTTATTTTCTAATACACATAATTTTTCTATCATTTTTTCTGCTGCGTTTGCAGGAATATCACATACTTCTGCTAATATCTTAAAT
>ERZ825896.3936-NODE-3936-length-11953-cov-2.961170_pt1 | contig 11953 bp, 13 predicted proteins | sample MGYA00519858_ERZ825896 | MGnify/ENA primary metagenome ERZ825896 (study PRJEB31778, sample SAMEA3449214) | human gut metagenome | biome: human gut; feature: human-associated habitat; material: faeces | place: United Kingdom | collected 2010/2012 ... | reverse complement strand
CGGTACTTCGCACCCGCGATGAGCGCGCCCATGTCGAGCGAGAAGATGGTGCGGTCCTTCAGCCCCTCGGGCACGTCGCCGCGCACGATACGCTGGGCAAGGCCCTCGGCGATGGCGGTTTTGCCGACGCCCGGCTCGCCGATGAGCACAGGGTTGTTCTTGGTTTTACGCGACAGGATGCGGATGACGTTGCGGATCTCCGCGTCGCGGCCGATGACGGGGTCAAGCTCCTTGCTGCGGGCGCGCTCGACAAGGTCGGTGCCGTATTTCTTGAGCGCGTCGTAGGTCTCCTCGGGATTGTCCGAGGTCACGGGAGCGGTTTTGACCTTGCTCAGCTCGTCGGTAAAGCGGCTGCGCGTGATGCCATGGCTCTGGAGCAGCTGCTTGACGTCGCTCGTTCCCTCGGAGAAGATAGCGAGCATCAGGTGCTCGACGGAGATATAATCGTCGTGCAGCTTCTCGGCGGTCTTTTCGGCAAGGTTCAGAATTTTGCCGGTCTCCGGTGAGGCGTACACCTCACCGCTGCCGCCGGAGACCTTCGGCAGACGCCGGATCAGCGTGTCCAGCTCGGAGAGCAGGCCGTCGCAGTCCACGCCCATCTTGCCGAAGAGCGACGCGATGAGTCCGCCGTCCTGATCGACAAGGGCATAGAGCAGATGCTCGGGGGTCAGATATTGGTTGCCGTTTTCCTGCGCCATGCTCTGCGCGGTCTTGACGGCGTCCAGCGTTTTCTGGGTATATTTTTCAGCGTTCATATAAATTCACCTCTATTGACAAAACTGCGAATCGCTTAAATCAGAAGCCCGCGGCCCCGCAGGTCGCCGCGGTAGGCCAGCTCCACGTCCTTGGCGCTCAGATCGCCGCTCAGATAGCCCTTGAGCAGGCGGTCGAAGAGCTGCACATAGGCGCTGATGGCGCCGGCGATGTCCTCCGCCAAAGTGCGGAGAGCTTCGTCGCCTTTGGGGTATCCGACGCATATGCGGCGGCCGACTCCGACGTTCCCCAGCAGTATTACTGTTTTGCCGTCTAGGCGCGAGGCGTAGCTTTTGTACAGAGAGGATATTCCGTCCGCGGGAAGGTCCGCCCCGTCGAGCAGAGCATAGCTTACGCCGCGCTGTACGGAACGAGCCAGTGAGAACAGCGCGAGAAGTCCGCTCGATGTGAAATTGGCGTTTGTCGTGTTGGGTGCAAGATAGTAAATCGCAAACAGGCATACGAGAAACGCGCATTCGCATATGGCGAAGGGTGCGCCCGCTCTCCAGAAAAGGAGAGAGATAAAAAATAACAGAATAGCCGGCATGGCGGAAATCAGCCCGGTAGAAACGCGCCGCGAAATTATTCGGGGTGTGGCGACGAGCCTGCGCCGAGGGGTGTCGTAATAAGCTGCAATCACGTATTCCGCGCTGTCTGCACTGCCGGCGACGGCTCCCGTAAGTCGAATGCCGCGGGAGCGGGAGGTGTAAAGAGCGGTTGAAAGACCGAAAGAGGAGAAGATGCCCCGTGCGAAAGCGAGAAAGGTGTTTTTCTGTTCTCCTGTAAGCCTGAGATTAAACTGATGCAGCAATGCGTTTTTTATGTCCAAATCTTATCCTTTCTGATATATTCTACTCTGAGATATACTACAGATAATTTAAAAATCGACAGGCTCATGAGGAGCCTGTCGATAAGCCTGCTAGAATTTGTAACGTCTCCCCCTGCTGCGTGAGCGTCTGCGCGAGTATCTGCGTCCTCTGCGTGTGTTGACCAGTATAACTCGGATTACAATTATTAATATGATTATAATCGGGATTATAATCCAAATCCATGGGAATCCGCTGCTGTCGCTCTGAGTCTGATTTACATCGACTGTGTTGATAGGGCTGACGGCGTCCGTGGAGTTTGCGGATACGGACGGCTGCGCTGTATACTCGCTGCCGGCTGCGGCAGCAGCAACTACTACGTTGCCTGTGTAGAGGGTTGTGCCGTTGTAGGTGTAAACCGCCGTCCCGACGACAGTGCCCTCCGCCGCCGACGTGACGTTTGCATCAGGCGTCACGTTGCAGGTGATCTCCGATGCAGTAACGTCCTCGGGCAGGAGGACTGTAGCAGCATCGCCGTTCTCGGGAACTACGCTTACGGTAGCGCCCGCTGCCGTCGTGCTTGAGCCGACGAGCTGAGCGACTTCCGTTAAGGTGAAGGACTTTAGACTGAAGCCGTATTCGAAGAGAGCTTTAGATTCTGTCCAGCGCGCCGTACCTGTGGTCGTAGTGTCGCCAAGCAGACAGACTGCCAGATTTTTTCCGTCCTTAGTGGCTGTGGCGAGAATGCAGTTTCCGGCGTTGGTGGTAGTGCCCGTTTTGAGTCCGGTGGCGTATTCATAATAGTAAGGATTGGTGCCTGCGGATGCTGTGGCCAGAGCTTGATCATCCGGCGTGAGATCGGCGAGCGCATCGGGAGAAGCGGTGGCCGCGATTTCCTCTGCGTTGTACACCAACAGGTTGCGGTTGACGAGAGTCCTGGCGTTCTGCATGTTTGTAGCGGAAAGCGCATATGTGGAATCCTTGGAATACTCTATGAGATATGGATATTTGTCATAAGCGTATTTTACGAGCTTAGCCATGTCCTCAGCCGTGCTGTAATGCCCCTCTGTATCGAGACCTGTGCAGTTGACAAACTTTGAGTTTGTCATGCCGATTTCTTGAGCTTTTTCGTTCATGAGCTGGACAAAGGTTTCTTCGCTCGCCGAGCCCGTTTTTAAATTGCTGACTTCTCTGGCTATGGCCATGGCGGCGTCGTTGCCGGAGGTCAGGAGTATACCGCGGATGAGATCTTCGGCCGTTATGCGTTCGCCTTCGACCAGCCCCATTTTAGAGCCGTATATCGCGGCGGAGACGGAAGAAATATAAACTCTGTCCGTCAGCTGGAGTCCGTTGTCCAACGCGGTGACGATAGTGAGAAGCTTTGTGGTGCTGGCAGGTGCGCGCTGCTCTTGAGCGTTTTTTTCAAATATAGTGCTGCCGCTGTCCAAATCTATAAGAACTGCGGATGCAGACGATATGTCGTCCGATGTTATCGTGGCGGCAGACGCTGTGCCGCATATGCCGAATAGCAGAATTGCCGCCGCGATGAGCGGCAATATTTTTTTAGAAAGAGTTTGCCTCACTTAATTTTCCTCCAAGAGTGATTTGCGGACTGACCTTCTGTCCGCGCCCTTTAGTTCTCATTATTATATCATATGATTGCGGTAATATGGCGTAAATTTTTTTAAAATAGGTCATAGTTAATTATTTTTTCATAATTAACAATATATATGTTTGCTCAAAGTTCGGGCAAAAAACAGGCTCTGTCCGGATAATCGGAACAGAGCCTGCCCTGTTTGAAAAACGCAGTATGCCTAATTCGTTACACCGGATTGTAGAGCGTCATAACCCGTTTCTCCGGTGCGGATCTTTATTGCGTCTTTGATTTCATAAGCGAATATTTTTCCGTCGCCGAATTCGCCTGTGCGGGCGACTTCGATCAGCTTCGCTATGACTTTGTCTTTCCATTCTTCGGAGGATACGACAATTTCAAATTTCAGCTTAGGAGACATCATTACATCAATGTCCTGACCACGGACGACAGTTTTGTAGCCTCGCTGCATGCCGAAACCCATGACCTGAGATACCGTTACGCCGTTTACCTGAATGCCGTGCAGAGCCTCTTTTATTTCTTCCAGCTTTTCGTCTCTGACGATAGCTTCTATTTTATACATCATAATGCAAACCTCTCAATCTCTCAAAATAAGAGTGTAATTAATCCAGACCGTTGAAGGAAGGATAAGCGCTCTCTCCGTGCTGAGAGTAATCCATGCCGAGCTTTTCCTCCTGCGGGTCTACGCGCAGCTTAGTGACCAGACGAGTGATGCCGACGCAGATGAGCGTGCCGACGATCGCGACTGCGATAGTTATAACTATACTCAGGAGCTGTACCAGGAATTGGTGCGCATCTCCGAATACAAGACCGTTTGTGTACTGAACAGACGGATTTATCGTTGCGTCGGCGAATAGTCCCGTGGCTATTCCGCCCCAGATGCCGCCTATGCCGTGGCAGCCGAATGCATCGAGCGTGTCGTCAATTTTGAGTTTGTTTTTAATTAAATGCATACATCCGTAGCAAATCGGGCTGACGAGTGCGCCGATGATGAAGGATGCCCATACGGGGACGAAACCGGCTCCGGGAGTGATAGCTACAAGACCGATGACGAGTCCCGTAGACGCGCCGACGAGAGTGGGCTTTCCTTCTTTTATTATATCTATTATCATCCAGGATACAAGTGCGGATGCAGAGGCTACCGCTGTTGTCGCGAATGCGTGAGAAGCAAGACCGTCCGCGAGAAGACCTGAACCGGCGTTGAAACCGAACCATCCGAACCAGAGCAGCGCCGCGCCGAGGAAAACAAAAGGTACGTTGTGTACGCGGTATGAAGCCTGCCCGAGGCCGCGCCTCTTGCCCAGTATGATTGCCAATACGAGACCTGTAACACCGGAGCTGATGTGGACTACATTGCCTCCGGCGAAGTCGATGGAATCCAGCCAGCCTGTTCCGAGAAGTCCGCCGCCCCAGACCATGTGCGCCATAGGATAGTAAACTACGATAGACCAGAGTATGACGAACAGGAAAAATGCTTTAAATCTCATACGTCCTGCGACGGAGCCTGAGATTAATGCAGGAGTAATCATGGCAAACATCATTTGGAACATTGCAAATGTGTACACTGAGATTGTGCCGTCGGTGCCGTCCAGAGTGTCCGAGGGGCTCATGCCCATGAAAAATGCGTTTTGCAGATTTCCTATTATGCCTGCGTTGTCTCCGCTGAAAGATAAAGAATAGCCGAATGCAACCCACATGACGACAGAAATGCCCATAACACCAACGCAGTTCATCATAGTGTTAATTACATTTTTCCTTCGTACAAGACCTCCGTAAAAAAATGCCAAACCGGGTGTCATTATAAAGACAAACGCCGCGCATATTAGCATAAAGCCGTTGCTTCCGATATCCATAGATAGTCCTCCTCAAAATAAAAATTGCAACAAAAAAGAACAAGGAACGGCAAATATTACCTGTGAACTTCCTTGTTCAAGCTGCGTTTATATTAACACATTCAGAGACGGCTGTCAACACTTTTTTGCAAGTTTAGAGAATTATCCTTGCAATTTTCGAAACAGGGCTTATTTTAAAAACTTAAAAGCCCAATTCATGTCAATTATATACGTATCTGAAAGCGCGTCCAGCTTCGCTCCGAACTCTCCGCGTATTGTGCGATACAGTTTGTCGTCTATCTCTCCTGTCAAAGGTCTGTTGGCGAGGAACTGAATTTCATGCTTGCCCTTCTCCGTGATATAAAATAAAAGTTCGTCAATCTCAAGTTCCGGGAATTTTTCCATCGCGTCTATGGCGAAAACTGCTTTAATCACTTCTATTGCTCTGTCGTCTAAGCCTTTTTCGAAAATCAGGGCTTTTTCCATCAGGGCGTTTTGCGATACGACCAGCCGTATTCTGTATCCTTTTAAAGAATCGGCGAAGTCGGATTCAAGCTGTTTTAAATTGTTTTTTACAATATTGAAATCTTCTTCGCAGCAGGCGTAGTATATCATCACTTTGTTCTGCATATCGTGATAAAGCGTAGTATAATTAAGTCTGTCTTTTTCGCCGCATTCGGGGCATGTATTGATAAAAAGAGAGCCGTTTATTACGTTTTGCTTTTGTTCAGGGTTTATTCCCGTGTTTATGCTGTCCCATATGAGAGCTTCGTTTTCCGCTCCGCATTTGCTGCAGGTTACTTTCACTTTTTTTGTCTGTGACATATGTATCTCCTGACCTTTTTGATAGATAACAGCATTGTATATCTTCCCGCTGTGTTAGTCAATAGGCGATGTATGGCAGATATGACGCGTATGCAGATGAATAAAGAAGCGTCAAATTTATAAATTTAAGTTGCTAAAGTGTCTTGTATTTGATATAATACATACAATTAACATCCCGAGGGGATTTTTTTGAAAGACTTGGTTAGTTAAAGCTAACCAATGCGTTCTAAAATAATTTAAATAAAGAGGTAAGCGTATAACATTTAAATTGTGAGGAGTACAAAGCCGAATGAAGGTTGAGGTGGTTTATGGAGTATTAATTCCGTTTTTAGGAACGGCCCTTGGCTCGGGATGCGTTTTTTTTATGAAGCGGAAAATGAGTCAGGCTTTACACCGCGCGCTGACGGGATTTGCGGCAGGGGTAATGACGGCGGCGTCCGTTTGGAGCTTGCTGAACCCTGCGATAGAGCAGGCGGGCGGAATGAACGAGTGGGCGTTTTTGCCTGCGTTTGCGGGATTTTGGGTTGGAATATTGTTTCTGCTTTTATTAGACAGCTTGATTCCGCATTTACATAGGAATAGTGAAAAGGCGGAGGGCAGACGAAGCAGATTAAAAAGGACGACAATGCTGATGCTTGCTGTGACGATGCATAATATTCCGGAAGGAATGGCGGTCGGAGTGGTATATGCGGGATGGATGTCGGGCAGTACGGAAATTACAGCGGCGGGGGCGCTCGCTCTTTCTATAGGAATCGCTATTCAGAATTTTCCCGAGGGCGCGATAATTTCTATGCCATTGCGTTCGGAAGGAATGCGAAGCGGCAAAGCCTTTTTAGGAGGCGTGCTTTCGGGCGTTGTGGAGCCTTTGGGCGCCGCGGCGACGGTTGCGGCGGCGGGCGTGCTGACACCTGTTTTGCCGTATATGCTGAGCTTTGCGGCAGGCGCGATGATATATGTAGTTGTAGAGGAACTTATACCTGAAATGTCGGTTGGAGAGCATTCGAATTCAGGGACGGTTTTCTTCGCTGTAGGCTTTAGCCTGATGATGGCGCTTGACGTAGCGTTGGGCTGAGACAAAACAAAATAAAACAAAACAGAAATAAAGAAAGAAAAAAGCAAAAGAAAATGAAAAACTTATTTCAAAATACGAGAAAGCCGGAAGGACTGGGCGGAAGAATTATGCTGAACATGATGAATGCCGGTCATGCAATGCTGTCCAAGTGGGGATTGTCTCATATTGCGCTGGATAGGGAAGATGACGTTTTGGATGTGGGCTGCGGAGGCGGCGCGAACATATCTGCACTTTTGACTATGTGTCGGCGCGTGTCGGGCTTGGATTATTCGAGCGTGAGTGTGGAAAAGGCGATATCCGTAAACAGTGTGGCAGTAGCTTCCGGCAGATGCAGCATAGTGCAGGGAGATGTGCAGGAAATGCCGTTTGAGGAGTGCAGCTTTGATGCTGTCACGGCGTTTGAAACCGTGTATTTTTGGGACGATATGCTGAGGTCATTTGCCGAAATACGGCGGGTGCTGAAGCCGGGCGGGATTTTTTTAATATGCAATGAATCGGACGGAACGAAGAAATCTGACGAAAGATGGCTGGAAAAAATAGAAGGTATGACAATATATTCGAGCGCAGATCTCAGTGGGTTATTGGAAAGTGCGGGGTTTGCAAATATAAAAGTGTATAATAAAAAGGGGTGGATATGCGTTACAGCGAGAAAATAAAAAAATGCTCTTGTTACTTAAAGAGCACAAAAAATGGGGCAATTTACAGGAATGCAATCGTCAGTCTCCGTCCGCGTCCGCGAAAAAATGACGGCAGAACCGCCGTGAACGCGCTGAAGCAAACTGGCGAACTGGACTTTTTTCCGGAAAAGAGCGGCAGTGCAGAAAAACAAAAGACCACGCTATGCGCGGTCTTTTGTAAACGATGTGGCGGGGCGTGTCGTTTGAAATCCGAACACCGGAAGAGCCTTGCGGATCGTCCGCGAAGGGCGGTTCTTCGGTGCTGTCGAGCATTTCCATATAGCTAACCTGCTTTCCGCCTTCGATGTTGTAATAAATAACCGTCTTATCGTCGTACAGATAGACGGAGTTTATAAAAACGTCAATGATCCGTTCTCTGAATTCCATATCGTCGAGATCGCCTTTGCAAAACTGCTTCAACCATACCTTGATTTGTTCTTCGGTAAGCTGGACGCGGGCGGCAACGCGAAGTTTTGCAATATCAATTTCAAGATCGGTTTTCTGAACGTCGAGTAATTCCATCTTGTCGAATATCGGTTGACGCGCGGAGGGCGGGCAAACGGCGAGCGTATCGACAAGGGAACGTATTTCACCGTTGATCCGCTCTAACTGCTTTTCATAGTCTTTTATACGGTTGTCCCCGAAGTCCTTTTCATATTGGGCGACAAGAGCGGCGGCGATATAGTCCATACGATCCGGCGTTAGTACATATTCAACCGTCTGTTCGACTACATACCATTCAATAAAATCTTTCTTTTCGTTCTTCTTAGCGCAGGTGTGTTCCTTCTTCCGTTTGCCGCAAGCGTAATAATGGTACGTGTTCCCCATTTTCCCGCGCCCGCTTTCGCCTACCATACGTGAACCGCAGTAGCCGCAAAAGGCTTTTCCCTGCAAAAGATAATCTATCTTCGCTTTTGCGGCGGCGGGGGCGTGTTTTACCTTGTCGAGCCGTTCTTGAACCTTGCGGAATGTCGCTTCATCTATGAGCGCTTCACAACCGCCCGTTACTTCCTGCCCGCTATAACGGTAAATCCCGATATATTTTTCATTCCTCAAAGCCGCTTGCATACTTGACAATGTAAGCGGCTTTCCTTTTTTGTTGCGAATGCCGCGCGCGTTCAATTCCGCGATAATTTCCCGCTTTGGAACGCCTTTTGCGTATTGTTCAAACATATAGCGGATCGTGGGCGCGGTGCGTTCGTCGATTACAAGCCGCTTGTTCTCCACCTTGTAGCCGATCGGAGGAACGCCGCCTAAATACGTTCCGTTGATAATGCTTTCCCGCTGACCGCGCCGGACGTGCTTTGAAAGGTTCGCGGAATAATATTCCGCCATACTTTCGAGCAGCCCTTCAAGGATAATCCCTTCCGGTTCGTCGGAAATGTTTTCCGTAGCGGAAACAACCTTCACGCCGTATTTTTTCAGCTTCGCTTTATAATGGGCGCTGTCGTAGCGGTTGCGGGCGAAGCGATCCAGCTTCCAGACGATAACCCGTTGAAACTGCTTTTTGCTTGCGTCGACGATCATTCTTTGAAAGTCGGGGCGTTCGTCCGTCTTTCCGCTGATTGCACGGTCAATATATTCCCCTACAACGTGCAGCCCTTCCCGCTGGGCGTAGGCGTAACAATCGCGCAACTGCCCTTCTATGCTTTGTTCCTGCTGGCTATGGGAAGAATAGCGGGCGTATATGACCGCGTTTAATGCTTGCTGCATTGCTATTCCCCCTTCATTTTCAAGTATTCAGAGCAGAAATAATAAAGCTCTTTTATTATTGTGGAGCGTTCACGTTCGGGAAGCTGTCTAATACTTTCAAGAAAAGTGTGTATAGCAGAACAAGCATTTTTTGCGGCTTGATTTTGTTCATAGCTTTTTTCTTTTCGCAATGCTTCCGTAAGAGATATACCAAGATCGGAAAGTTGATCTTGCATATAATCGTGGGCATATGCTTCTATATCGGTTCGGGAAGAAGCGGGCTTTTCGGAAATCTCTATCAATTCGTTAAGGTCATAATCTATTAAATTATGCAATGGGATTCCGGTTCCGGCAGAAAGTTTTTTAATTGTATCAAGGCTAACTTTAACAGGCTTGCCCGTGCGCGGATCGTACCCTTTTTCTATACTGTCTAAATGAGTATGACTAATACCGCATTTTTTTGCAAAGTCGCGCAAAGAGAGATCGCCGCGCGCTTCACGAATTTTATTTCCAAGCTTATTGTTATCCATACACTACACCGCCTTTATTCATATTGTAAACTACACACTACAATAAATCAAGAGAATACGGCGAGAAACAGAAAAATTTACAAATAAATTTGTTGTGTACGCTTGACAAAGCAGATTTTGTAGTGTATGCTTTACACATAGGAGGTGTTAAGCGTGCCGAACAAAGTTAAAGAATACCGAAAAGAACGTGGAATGACACAAGCGGAACTTGCAGAACGTGCGAACGTATGTAGACCATATCTATCAGCGATCGAAAGCGGAAAGCAAACAAGAATTTCAAATGTGGTTATGCTTAAAATCGCAAGCGCGCTCAATGAGCCTATAAACAATATTTTTTTTAGCGGTTCTGTTGTGTCTACACAACATCTAAAGGAGGTGTAACAATGGCGCGAATACTTGCAGAGGGTGAAGCCCTTGTAGAAGTGGGCGTAATGGGATTGCGAGCGCCGGACGGGAGCTATGCGGAAAACGTAAAGCTGTACCGGATTGTATCGGCGCGGGAAGTAAGCCCGAAAAGCGGAATGACGAAGGGCGAGGAAACAGCCTGCACAGATATTGCGGCGGTTCTTGCGGAAAAATTCGGGCAGTACATAGCGGGCAGCAGAAAGGCGGCGGCGAAATGAGCAAGAAAAAGAGGAAAAAGCACGGCAACGGTTGCCACCCGTATGAAGGCTACGAAACGGAAGTGCTGGGAACGGATTGCATACAGATGGCGGCGCTTGCGGCAGCGTATGCGGGTATGGAAGAAGATAGTTACACAATGGGAACATTGCACCGGAATTGCAAGCGGAAGGCTATTCCCTATCTTGAATTTGCCCTTGACTTTGAAGAACTGTTCTTGCCGCCACCAATGAAAGCGGATATTGTGCGGGCGAATTACGCAACGTACCTTGACGCGATCAAAGGCAAGGCGTTCAAAGCACATATTACGTGCAAGGTTATTTGAGGGGGCGAGAAAGTGAGAAGCACAAAATTCAATTTCCGCTTCCAGAGCTACCCGAACACGATTGAAGAGGAACGCAGGGAGCGCGGCTGGGCGCAAGGGACGCTTGCAGAGCGGGCGGGCGTTAGCAGAACAACGATCGGAAAATTAGAAATATGGGCGGCTGGCGGCGTACCGAGTAAAGAGGAAATGAAAAGCATATCGGACACAACCGCGCAGCTTATCGCGGGCGCGCTAGGGGTAAAGCCGGAAAAACTATTCGAGCATTACGCGACAGCGGCGGCGGAATATGTACCGCGCGTAAAGCCGTTCGCAACGAAGGCGGAGCGGGACGCGGCAATCATAGCGGCGTTAGAGCCTGTCAAATATACCGCGCTGAAAATGTCGGGCGCTCTTCGCAATAAAAATGTGTGGTACGAAATGGAAGATATTATAGCAGAAGCATACAACGCACTTGTTATAGTTGCGGAAGAAGCGTTTACAAGAGGGATCAGCGCGGGGGCGAGTTTTGAATCGTATGTATGCGGCGCAGTAAAGAAAAGGCTTTTGCGGCTGAACCGGTATCACGGGCAGCAATGCAGGAAAGCGGAGCTTGTAAGCTATGAAGCATATTTCCCGCTTTACGATCCAGCTTCTTCATTCAACCTTGAAGAGCGGGTATGCTTGCGGGAAGAGTGCCGCGAAGCTGCAAAGACGCTTTCGCCGGAACGCCGCCGCGATCCGTACATAGCGGGATTGCTGGAGGTAGTCGGGATATGAAAACAGACAAAAAAATAACGCCCATCGGCGGCAACCGATGAACGTTAAGTAGCTGCACAAATGCAACATATAACCATATATAGTATAGCATTTGTGCGGCTTCTTGTCAATGCAGGAGGTCGAAAAAATGAGAGCAAAACGCCGCATTTTCGCGGGGAGTGTATGCGAACAGGAGGTTTACACCGTGCCGGAGCGAGTAAAGGACGCGGGCAGATACGAGCCGCGCCCGCGATTTAGCAGCAAAGAGGAATACGAGGAATTCAAAAGGCAGATCGCCCGCCGCAATTTTGCGCGGAAGGTAAATGCGACGTTTTCCCCGCAGTCGCTATATATCACGCTGACGCTTGACCGCGAAAACGAAGCGCATACATACGAGGAAGCGGACGCAATTATAAACCCGTTCTGGCGGCGCTTGCGGCTCACGACATCCAGCGCAGTGTAGCTGCGGGGAT
>ERZ825896.3928-NODE-3928-length-11973-cov-17.238798_pt1 | contig 11973 bp, 12 predicted proteins | sample MGYA00519858_ERZ825896 | MGnify/ENA primary metagenome ERZ825896 (study PRJEB31778, sample SAMEA3449214) | human gut metagenome | biome: human gut; feature: human-associated habitat; material: faeces | place: United Kingdom | collected 2010/2012 ... | reverse complement strand
CCGCCGCCGTCGGCGGCGTCAACGAGCGCTGCATGATGGTCTACGGCGACTGGGGCGACTATGAATTTCTCGTCACGGGCGACGCGCCCGCGAGCGTCGAGCGCGCGCTCATCGAAAGCCGCGATCTCGGCGATATGGAGCTGCTCGTCGTGGGGCACCACGGCAGCCGCTATTCGACCGACGAGGCGCTGCTGGACGACATCACGCCGGAGACGGCGCTCATCTCCGTCGGCGCGGGCAACACCTACGGTCACCCGACGCAGGAGGTCTTGGACCGCCTCGAAGAGCGCGGCATCGAGGTCCGCCGCACGGACGAGAGCGGCACGATCATCATCAAAGTGGAGAAATAACAGGCTATGGCGAAGAAAAAAACAGATTTCAATTATTCCGCCGCCGTCAACGCCCTGCGCCAGAGCGGTCCGGCGCGCGTTTACCTGCTCTACGGACCGGAGGACTATCTGCGCGAATGCTACCTGACGGAGCTGCGCAGGCTCTGCGTGCCGGAGGAAAATGAATTCAGCCTCCACCGGCTGGACGGTCAGACGATGACGCTTTCCGCGCTCGCCGAGGCGGTGGAGTCGATGCCGTTTTTCACGGAGCGGACGCTCGTGGAGGTGCGGGACTATGACTTGAACCGCTGCCGCGACGCCGACTGCGAGCGCCTGAAGGCGATCCTGGCGGACATCCCGGACTACTGCACGCTCGTCTTCGTGCAGAGCGTGCTCGCGGAGCCGGACGGACGGCTCGCCGCGGTGAAGGCGGTGAAAAAGGGCGCCAAGGGCGACCCCGGCGAGCTGAAGGGCGACTTCTCCGTCCAGCGTGACGTGGGCACCGTCTCTGTCAACAGCGACGGCGGCATTTTCGGCACGGTGGCGGACCCTGATTTTCTCCGGGCGGGCACGCCCGTCCCTGTGGCCACGGCCCGCCAGGTCAAGACCGGACCTGCCACGATTCTGACCACCATCTCCAATGATGACACGGCGGAATACACGGTGCAGATCGTCCGCGTCTTTTCCGGCAGCCAATCCACCCGCAACCTGCTGCTGAAGGTGACGGACCAGCGCCTGCTGGACGCCACCGGCGGCATCGTGCAGGGCATGAGCGGCAGCCCCATCCTCCAGGACGGACGGATCGTGGGTGCCGTCACCCATGTCCTGCTGAACGACCCCACCCAGGGCTACGGCATTCTCATGGAGAATATGCTGGCCATGGCGGGGTAAAAGGGAGGTGGAGGCATGCAGTCCCTGCTCATTAAGGACACCACCCGGGCACAGCGTGAGGAGATCGTGCGTCGGGCATTGGCGGCCTGCGGCGGCAGCTGCGAGGGCTGCAGCGGCTGCGGCAATTCCGGCGGCGGCCGCGTGGACGCCATCTATCAGCCGTATATCGACGGCGAGGTGGAGCTGGCGGACCTGAACGCGGCCTATTCCGAGAGCCGCAAGCTGGTGCGGTAGCAAAAAGGGAGCGGCGGGTCATCCCGCCGCTCCCTTTTTTGCGTTGTGACTTACGGCACTGGCCGGTACGATACCGGCTTACCGTCCTCGAACGTCACCTGATAGCCGGTGCCCGGGGCCACCGGATAGTCGTACCGGATGCCGCCGAACCAGTGCATCAGCAGCCCGGCGGTGACGCCGCCGTGAATGACGCATACCGCGTCCTCTCCCGCGTCCAGCACCGGCTGGATGGCCGCCAGATTCCGCGCCAGCACCTGGGGCGCGCTTTCCCCGTTGGGGCAGGCATTGTGCTCCGCGTCCTCACACCACGCCTGAAACGCGGGATCGTCCTTCAGCTCGGCGTAGCTCTTCATCTCAAAATCGCCGAAGTCCATCTCCCGCAGACCGGGCAGCTGCGTGTGGGCCACATCGCCGTACAGTGCGCGGATGGTCTGCTCCGTCCGCAGAAGGCCGCTGGTGTAGTACCGCGCCGCCGTGGGGTACACGCCGGTCTTGGCGCGCTCCGCCAGCATCTCCAGAGAATCCGGCAGCACAGGGATATCCGCCGCGCCGTAGTACAGATCGTCCCGACTTCCGGCGGTGTCGCCGTGCCGCAGTAATGTCAGCTTCATTTCAATCCCTCCGTCAGCCCGCAGAACACGCGGGTCACATGGTCAGCCCTGCGGGCCAGCTCCTGCATAAACGTACCGTGGCGCTCCCGCCACGCCCGCTCCTCACCGTCCATGGGCACGATGCCGCCGCTGACCTCGCGGCAGACCACTACCGCGTTTTCAAACAGCGGCAGATACCGTTCCATGTCCGCCTCCCGGCGGCTCAGCGACTCCAGGTGGCAGTAGCATTTCGCACCCGCCCGCGGCTCCGACACCGCCAGATCGCACACATCGTCCATGGTCAGACCGTAGTGCGCCAGCGCCCAGGTCAGCTTTCCCTGAAACGCGCCGCCGATCACCAATTCCATATCGCATTACCCTCCTATCGCCAAAACCACCGCGCCGCACAGCTCGGCCACCACCAGCCCGAAGCCGGAGATGTCGCCGGACATGCCGTCGAACTGCCGGAACCCGTGCCACACGGCCAGCCCGTAGCCCACTGCCGCCGCCAGCGGGGCAAAGCTGCCCCACAGCACCGCCGGTACGGCGCACGCCGCCGCCAGCACCGCCGCCGCCACGTACAGCGGCGCGCCGCCGCGCACCATGGCGCTGTACTGGCTGGTGCTCATGGGCCGCAGCGCCAGCACCGCCACTGCCGCCGCGGCACGGCTGGCCACAGGGACCAGCGCCAGCGGCAGCAGGGGGACGTTCTCCACAGACAGAAACGCGCTCCACTGAGCCATGGCCAGCAGTACCATGCAGATCACCGCGAAGGCTCCGCAGTGGGAGTCCTTCAGGATGCGCCTCCGCGTCTCCAGATCCCGGCGGGACAGGATGCCGTCGCACACATCCATGAACCCGTCCAGATGCAGAAAGCCCGTCACCAGCCACGGCGCCGCCGCGCACAGTGCCGCGCCCAGCGGGTGGGGCAGATACCACGCCAGCCATGCGCACAGCGCCCACACAGCACCCACGACGATGCCCACAAAGGGCAGACAGGCCAGCATTTTCCGCCGCGCCGTCTCGCTCCATATTTTTTTCGGGCAGGGGATGGCCAGAAACATCCCCCACGCCATGAAGAACCCGTAGATCCAGTCACGCACGGGGCATTTCCCCCTTCCACACATGGGGCAGCCCCATGGTCATCTCGCACACCACGTCGAACTCCGCCGCCAGCGTCCGGCAGATACCGGCCAGACCGGCGGTGTATGCCGCCGTCCAGGGGTCGTAGTCCTCGCCGCCCTGCCAGATGCCGTCGCACACGCATACGAAGTGGGCGGGCACGCGGCTGATGGCCGCGATCTGCTCCGCCGCCCGCCGGGGCGCACCCATGTCCATATCGCCGCCGTCGAACATCTGGGCCGCCAGACACGCCGTCACGCTGTCGAACAGCACCGTGCCTTCGGGTCGGACAGCCTCCAGCCCTGCCGTCAGGTCACGCGCCCGCTCGATGGTGGTAAAGCCCCAGCCATCGCGGTCGGCGATGTGCCGCCGGATGCGGGCCAGATCCTCGCCGTCGTGTGGCTCCATGGTGGCCCAGTAGTACATGGGCTTGCCGCAGGCCAGCGCCCGCGCCATGCGTTGGGCCGTGCTGCTCTTGCCGCTTTTGCAGCCGCCGATAAACAACAGTCTCATGTCGCCTCCACCGTAAAGGCGTCCACCGCCCGTATCTCGTCCAGATAGCTGTCCTCAATGGAAGCCTCGCCGAACGTGGCCATGCCCCGCATGACGCCGCAGGCGCCCTCCAGCACGCGGAACAGCAGGGGACACCCGCTGCCCTCGCCCAGCCGCATCCCCAGACGCAGGCAGGGCTGGAGCCCCAGCGTCTCCGCCGCGATGCGGTAGCCTACCTCGTAGGAGTCGTGGGACAGAAACAGCACATCCCGCACTGCGGGGCACAGCCGCACGGCGCACAGCGCCGCCGCGATGGAGATGAACCCGTCCACCGCCGCCGGCACCCGCTCATGGGCGCAGCCTAAAAATGCGCCGGTCATGGCGGCCAGATCCAGCCCGCCCACACCGGCCAGCACGCCGATGACATCATTTCCGTCGGGCCGGTGCAGCGCCAGCGCCTGCCGCAGCACCTCCTTCTTCCGCAGGAAGCCCTCATCCGTCAGCCCGCCGCCGCGGCCCGTCACGGCCTCGATGTCCGCGCCGGTCAGCGCCGCCAGCACCGCCGCCGATGTGGTGGTATTGCCGATGCCCATCTCGCCGATGCCCAGCGCCGTCACACCGTCGGCTCTGGCCCGCGCCGCCTGCTCCATGCCTGCGGCCATGGCGTCCAGCACCTGCTGCCGCGTCATGGCGTCCTCACGGGCGATGTCGCCGGTGCCCCGCCGCACCTTGCGGTCCAGCACGCCTACCGGCGGCACGTCGCCGTCGATGCCCACGTCCACCACGCTTACATCGTCGCCGAAGGCCGCCGCCATGGCGGACATACCGGTCTTGCGGAAGGTCATGTTCACCGCCTGCTGCAGCGTCACCGCCGGCGGCGTACAGGATACGCCCTCGGCCACCACACCGTTGTCGGCGGCGAACACCGCCACGCGGCACTTGCCCATGGCGGGGCACACCTGCCCCGTCACGCCTGCCAGCCGGATGGATATCTCCTCCAGCTGCCCCAGACTGCCCGGGGGCTTGGCCAGCTGTGCCTGCCGCCGCCGCGCCGCCTCCATGGCCGCCTCATCTGCGGGCCGTATGGCCTGTATGTACGCCGAAAGCTCTTGCTCTGTCATGCTCGCTCCTCCAGATAGCCCTGCTCCGCCAGCCACGTCAGCGACGGCGCGCAGTCCTGATTCTCAATGGTATATGTCGCCGCCGGACAGACGTCCAGCAGCGTGTCCAGCACCTGTGCCATGGGGATGTCCCCCTGTCCCAGCGGGTCGTGGAGATCCCAGTCCCCCCTGTTGTTGTGCAGGTGTACGTGCTTCAGCCACGGGGCCATGGGACCGATCCACTCCATGGGCGGCGTCCTGCTGACGGAGGTGTTGGCGTGGCCCACGTCCAGACACAGCCCCAGCCGGGGATCGTTCACCTGCTCGGCGATCTGCACCAGCATGTCCGGCCCCGGCTCCATCACGTTCTCCACCGCCAGCACCGTGTCCGGCGGCACGTCCGCCAGCAGCTCCTTCCAGAATACCGCCGACTGCTCCACGTACCACTCGGGAAAGTACACCAGCGGGATATACCCGCCGTGGACCACTATCCGCTTCACGCCCAGCGTCTGCGCCGTCCGGATGGTCTGCCGGAACCGCCGCAGCGCCGCCTCCCGCACCAGCGGGTCGATGGCGCAGGGGGCCAGCTCCGCAAAGGGCGCGTGGAGCCACAGACGCTCCACCCCCGCGATCTGCTGCCGTACCAGCTCCATGGCGTCCGGCTGCTCCAGCCGCGGGGCCCAGCAGAACTCCGCGATCTCGAAGCCCAGCCCCCATTTTCCGGCCAGCGCCGCCGCCTGCCCGTCGATGCCGGACAGATGCAGCCTGCCCCGCAGCTCCTTCCGTTCCAAAGCAGCTCCTCCTTACAGATATTTCAAAACGATTATAGCATACTTGCCTGTAAATACAAACCCCCAAAACATCCCTGCCCCGACAGGGATTGACGGATTTCGCCGGAGCCGGTATAATCAAACTGTCTGTGCGCAAAACAGGGGAGGGAGGTGCCACCCGTGCGCGATACGTTTTCCGACTGCCATCCGGCGGTCAATTTTGCCTATTTCGCTCTGGTACTGGCCTTCTCCATGACTTTGATGCACCCCGTCTGTCTGCTGATCTCCCTGACCGGCGCCTGCTGCTATCTGGCGCGGCTCCATGGCCTGCGAGAGCTGGGGCACAGCGCCCGCTGGCTGGTGCCCATGGCGCTGCTGGCGGCACTGGTGAACCCCGCCTTCGTTCATCAGGGCGTCACCATCCTGACATACCTGCCCTCCGGCAACCCCCTGACGCTGGAGAGCATCCTCTACGGACTGGCCGCGGCGCTGCTGCTGGCCTCGGTGGTGCTGTGGTTCCGCTGCTTCAGCGCCGTCATGACCTCCGATAAATTCATCTACCTCTTTGGCCGCGCCATTCCCGCCCTGTCGCTGGTGCTGAGCATGACGCTGCGCTTCGTGCCCCGCTTCCGCCGCCAGTTCCATACCGTAGCCCAGGCCCAGCGCTTCATGGGACGCGACACGGAAAACGGCAGCCTGCTTCAGCGGTGCAGAAACGCCATGAAGGTCTTTTCCATCATGGTCACCTGGAGCCTGGAGAGCGCCATCGACACGGCGGACAGCATGCGCAGCCGCGGCTACGGCCAGCCCGGCCGCACCGCCTTCTCCATCTACCGTCTGGACAGCCGCGACCGGAGCCTTCTCCTGTGGCTGGCCTTCTGCGGCACATACCTGCTGGCGGCCGCCCTGAGCCGCGGCCTGTTCTTCCAGTATTACCCCATGCTGGGGGGCGCGCCCCTGCGCCCCATCACCGTCAGCTTTTACGCGGTATACCTGCTGCTGTGCCTGACGCCCGCACTGCTGTCGTGGGCCTCACAGCGCCGTTTCCACCGTCTTGAGAAGGGAGGTGCCTGACAAATGAACGAGCTGTTCCGCCTTTCCGGCTTCGGCTTTACCTACCCCCAGCAGCGCCGCCCCGCCCTGACCGGCGTGGACCTCACCATCCGCTCCGGCGAATTCTGGGTGCTGTGCGGCCCCTCCGGCTGCGGCAAATCCACGCTGCTGCGCCAGCTCAAGACCGTCCTGACGCCCCACGGCGTCACCGAGGGCGAGGTGTACTTTCAGGGTACGCCTCTGCGGGATGTCCCCCTGCGGCAGCAGGCGGCGGACATCGGCTTCGTCCTCCAGTCGCCGGAGCATCAGGTGGTGACGGACAAGGTCTGGCACGAGCTGGCCTTCGGACTGGAGAGCCTGGGCTGCGATACCCCGTCCATCCGCCGCCGTGTGGCGGAGATGGCGTCCTTCTTCGGCATTCAGGACTGGTTCCACAAGTCGGTGGATGAGCTGTCCGGCGGCCAGAAGCAGCTGCTGAGTCTGGCCTCCGTCATGGTCATGCAGCCCAAGGTGCTGATTTTGGACGAGCCCACCAGCCAACTGGACCCCATCGCCGCCGCCGATTTTTTGCAGACGCTGGGCCGCATCAACCGCGAGCTGGGCACCACCGTCCTCCTGACGGAGCACCGGCTGGAGGAGGCGCTGCCTCTGGCTACCCACGCCGCCGTGCTGGACGGCGGCCGCCTGCTGTGTACCGGCTCTCCCGCCGAGGTAGGCCGCCGGCTGCGGGGCAGGGGACACGGCATGTTCCTGGCCATGCCCGCCGCCATGCGGATCTGGGCCTCCGTCCATAGCGCCGATCCCGCCCCCGTCACCGTGCGGGAGGGCAGGGACTTCCTGCACCGCTGGGCGTCGCAGCACCCGCTGCTGCCCCTGCCCGAAGCGGAGGCACACCCCCACGGCGGCCCCGTCCTGACGGCGGAGGGCCTCTGGTTCCGCTACCAGCCGGATCTGCCGGACGTGGTGAAGGGCCTGGATCTCACCGTGTATCAGGGAGAACTGCTTGCCTTGCTGGGCGGCAACGGCGCCGGCAAGAGCACCACGCTCCACCTGCTCAGCGGAGCGCTGACGCCCTACCGCGGCACGGTGCAGCGCACCGGCCGTATCGGCGTCCTGCCTCAGGACCCTCAGGCCCTGTTCGTGAAAAAGACCGTCCGCGAGGACCTGTACGAGGCATTTGACGGCCAGAAGCTGGAGACCGCCCTGCGGGAAAAACGGCTGGAGCAGGCGGTGGCCCTCTGCCGCCTGTCGCCCCTGCTGGACCGCCACCCCTACGACCTCTCCGGCGGAGAGCAGCAGCGCGCCGCATTGTGTAAGGTCCTGCTCCTTGACCCCGGGATATTGCTGCTGGACGAGCCTACCAAGGGCCTTGACGCCCAGTTCAAGCAGGAGCTGGCCGCCATCCTCCGCTCCCTGACAGCGGGCGGCGTCACGGTGGTCATGGTCAGCCACGACGTGGAGTTCTGCGCCCGCTGCGCCCATCGCTGCGCCCTGTTCTTCGACGGCAGCGTGGTGACGGAGGGCGCGCCCCGCCCCTTCTTCTCCGGCAACAGCTTCTATACCACCTCCGCTGACCGCATGGCCCGCGGCCTGTGCGCCGGCGCGGTGACGGCGGAGGATGTCATGGCCGTCATCGGCGGCGACGTGCCGCCGGAGCCGGAGCCCCAGCGGATCTACGCCCCGCTGCCGCCGGTGGCGGAGGAGTCCGCCGCGTGGCAGCCGCCCAGACTGCCTTGGTGGCGAAAGGCGCTGGCCGCCGTGTCGGGCCTTGCGGCGCTGGCCATCTTCTGGCACGCCGCCAAATACACGGACCTGACGGCGCTGGTGGGCGGCGGCGCGGTGTCCGCCGCCGGCTGGTCTGCGATGGGGGAGTACGCCCTGTTCATCGCGGCTCTGTTCGTCACCGCCGCGGCCATCGGCCGCCGCTCGCCTCCGCCGGTGCAGCTCCAGACGCCGGTACAGAAGCGGAAGCTGTCCCGCCGCACCAGGGCATCCGCCGCCCTGATATTGGTGGGCGTCCCCGCCGTCCTGTTCGTGGGCAGCTGCTACTTTGACCTGAAAAACTACTACCTCATGGCCCTGCTGGTGCTGCTGGCCTGCATGCTGCCCTTCTTCATGGTGTTTGAGGGCCGCAAGCCTCAGGCCCGCGAACTGGTGATCATCGCCGTCCTCTGCGCTCTGGGTGTGGCGGGCCGCGCCGCCTTCTTCATGCTGCCCCAGTGTAAGCCGGTGCTGGCGCTCACCATCCTCGCGGGCGCAGCCCTGGGCGGGGAGACGGGCTTCCTCGTGGGCGCGGTGACCATGCTGGTCTCTAACATCCTCTTTTCGCAGGGGCCGTGGACGCCGTGGCAGATGCTCGGCATGGGGCTGTGCGGCTTTCTCGCGGGGCTGGTGTTCCACAGGGGCGGTCTGCCAAGGAAGCGGGAGACGCTTTGCGCCTACGGCGCGGTGAGCGCATTCCTCGTCTATGGCATTCTGCTCAACGCCTACTCCGCGCTGCTCGCCGCAGGCGCGCTGACGTGGCAGAGTCTTGCGGTCTACTGCGCCTCCGGCTTTGCAATGGATGCGGTGCAGGCCATCTCCACGGTGATTTTCCTCTGGTTTTTCACCGAGCCGATGCTCGATAAGCTCGAGCGTGTCAAAATCAAATACGGCTTCGCGTGTTGACCGCTCGCCGCATCGCCCCCGAAGCTGCGGCTGGGGACAACAACGAGCCGTTCTACCCAGCCGCACAATGCCGGCAGCGCGTCACGCCACGCCGATACTCGCAAAAAATGCCTGTGATGCTGTAACATCACAGGCATTTTGTCATGGCATATCAGTATGGATGCCGACCGAACCGGGACCCCACAAGGTGGGGCGGCGCGGGTGCGCCGTCACAAGTATTTTGCGCAGCAAAATCCTGGCGCAGGGGCAATTCACTTGCTCCGGGCATGTTCGATCCCCTTGGGGTGGAGCGACCACAGGGAGCGGAACCCCAAAAATAAGACCATCTGCCTTTGGCAGATGGTCTTATTTTTGGTGCGGGCATGGGGACTCGAACCCCAACGCCGTAAAGCACGAGAACCTAAATCTCGCATGTCTGCCAATTTCATCATGCCCGCATAGCAATGCTATTCTACCACAGCCCCGCGCAGGGAGCAAGCAGAAAATTGCAGTCCGCTTTTTGAAGGCTGCGGAGACGAGGAAACGGCGCATTTTTTGTCCTGCGTTTGCATAACGAACGGGAGACACACGGTGCAAACCCTGTGTCTCCCGCTTTTTTGATTCGTTTCCGCCGGGCGGCTGCGCCGCCGTCCGGCGCGGCCTTTTTCAGACGTACTTCTGCGTCACGGTGTCGAACACGCCGCGGGTGGTCAGGCGCAGCGTCGGGATGACCGGCAGCGCCATGAACGAGAGCGTCATGAACGGATCGACGCCGCGGCTCACGCCGAGGGCAAACGCCTTTTCCTTGGCGTTTTCCAGCTCGCGGTTGACGTCCACGAGCGGCTCCTCGCTCATGATGCCCGCGATCTGGAGCCGCACCTCGCCGAGCACCTCGCCGTGGTCGAGCACGACGATGCCGCCGCCGAGCTCGACGACGCGGTTGGCTGCCGCCGCGATGTCCTCCTCGTTCGTGCCGACAACGATGATGTTGTGGCTGTCGTGCGAGATGGAGGTCGCCACCGCGCCGGACTTGAGACCGTAGCCCTTGATGTAGCCGATGCCGATGTGGTGCGTGTTCTTATGGCGCTCGATGACCGCAATCTTGAGGATGTCGTTTTCCAGGTCGATCTTGTCGGCGTAGCCGGCGTCGGTCGTCACGATCTCGCCCGGGACCATGCCGAGCACGGCGCGCGGGCGGGTCTCGGTGAAATCGTCGGCGGTGAGGTGCGCGACGTGGAAGGTCTCGTGGGAGCGCTTGATGAGATGCGGATCGATCTCGGGAGCCTCAAAGGGCGCGACCTCTTTGCCGTCGAACATGAGCTTGCCCTTCTTGTAGACCTCGAGAATATTGAAGTCGCGGAAGTTATCGATGATAACGAAGTCGGCAAGGAAACCGGGCGCGATGGCGCCGCGGTTGTTGAGCAGGAAGTAACGGGCAGCGTGGTGGCTCGCGCACTTGACGGCGATGATGGGGTCCACGCCCGCGGCGATGGCCTTCTTGATGATGTAGTCGATGTGACCCTTTTCCAGCAGATCATTGGGGTGCTTGTCGTCCGTGCAGAACATACAGTAGGTGTAATACTGCGGGGTGAGCAGCGGCAGCAGCGCGTCAAGGTTGCGCGCTGCGGTGCCCTCGCGGATCATGATGTACTGGCCGCGCTCGAGCTTGGCGAGCGCGTCGCCCATATCGGAGCACTCGTGGTCGGAGTAGACGCCGGCGGCAACGTAGGCGTTGAGGTCGTTGCCGGAAAGGCCGGGAGCGTGGCCGTCGGCCCGCTTTCCCGCATCCGCGGCCAGCGCCAGCTTTTCCAGTACGGTTTGCCGCGCGGCCAGCACGTCGGGATAACACATCACCTCGCCCAGGCCCAGTACGCGGGGATGCGCCATAAACGGGGCCATGTCTGCGGCGGTGAAATCCGCGCCGTTTGTTTCAAAGGGGGTGGCGGGCACGCTGGAGGGCAGCATCAGGTACACGTTCAGCGGCAGGTTTTCCGTTGCATCCAGCAGATATTGTACGGCCTGTGCACCGCATACGTTGACGATCTCATGCGGGTCGGCCACAATGGTGGTGGTGCCGCTGCGGGTAGCGGCGCGGGCGAATTCAAAGGGCGCGGCAAGGCTGGATTCGATGTGGATGTGCGCGTCGATGAAACCCGGACACAGGAATTTGTCCGTGCAGTCCAGTTCTGTCCGTCCCCGGTAGCTTCCCACGCCCGCAATCACGCCGCCCGCCACCGCCACGTCTGCAGTGATGATTTCCTCGGAAAAAACATTGACCACGTTGACGTTTTTGAACACGAGGTCGGCGGGGGCGCGCCCCGCCGCCACGTCGATGCATGCTTTGTCCGCTTTCATTGTCCGGCCGCCTTCCCTGTTTTTGGTTTTTACCAGTATACTACATTATATAAAAAACGAAAAGGGCTCCGGCACATTCGCGCAGGCAGGACGCTCTGCGCTTCCCCGCCCAAAAACAAAAAGCCCGCTTTCAGCGGGCTTTCGGCTCTGCATCCTGTCAAATTTTTGTACGCAGTGGTATGGCCGCGTCAGAGCGCGGCCTTGAGCCGCCGGGCCAGCCGCATCAGCAGTGTGGGATTCCGGCGGTAATAATCCGCCCACCAGGCCTTTTCGGCGCGCTTGTCATAGGGAAGACGGCTGTACGGCTGGGTGCGGGGATATGCGCGTTCATACTCGCAGTTGAGACGAGGGTCCATTTGCATGAAAACAAGCCTCCTTTTTGAGGCCGCCC
>ERZ825896.3927-NODE-3927-length-11975-cov-5.429279_pt1 | contig 11975 bp, 17 predicted proteins | sample MGYA00519858_ERZ825896 | MGnify/ENA primary metagenome ERZ825896 (study PRJEB31778, sample SAMEA3449214) | human gut metagenome | biome: human gut; feature: human-associated habitat; material: faeces | place: United Kingdom | collected 2010/2012 ... | reverse complement strand
AATAACGCACAAAAAAATCAATCTTTTCAGATTGATTTAATCATTAACGTCACATTGGTGCGACGATTTTATCTTATGGAGCCATAAAGGTTGAAGTCGGACAACCTCTAATTATCTAAATTATAGGTAGTAATAAACTACTAACTAATATAAGTATACCATGAAAATACTAAAATTTAATAAAAAATTACTAATAATTATTAAGCAGGATAAAGGGAATGATAGCACTGCCCTAATTCATTCTATATAAATATAGGAATAGTTGTGCTATCATTTCTTATTTTGCACTTGCAAAATTGTGTTAAAAATATGGAAGAATTCTACCATACTTTTTATTTAAATCAATTAATTAAAAGGTTTGCGAGGTTTTATTTTACTTCCAACTGTTGGATATATACTGGAAATGTTGGATAAATCTTGGATGTTTAAATTTAGTTTCAAAATATGTTGAAATTATGGTACAATTATATATAGAATGACAGATAAATAGTAATTTGAAAGTGAACTAATAGTATGTTTAATATTTAACAAATAATTGATATATTATTCTTGGAGAGTGATAAAATGAATCAAGAAAAAATAGGTAAATTTATTGCTGAATTAAGAAAGCAAAAAAAGTTAACTCAAGAACAACTTGCTGAAAAATTAGGCATAACAAAAAATGCTGTAAGTAAGTGGGAAAGAGGATTAGGACTAATGGATTTATCATTATTGAAACCATTAAGTGAAATTTTAGGCGTTTCGGTTACGGAAATATTAAATGGTGAAAAAATTGATGAAGAAATTGATTTAAAGAGTGAAGAAATTTTAATTGATATACTTGATTATTCAGTTAAAGAAATTGAAAAAGTAAAAAAGAATAAGTTCTTAATTATATTATTAACGATAATTATTACAATATTTTCAATTATTTTATTAGACACAATTCAAGCAGTAGCATTTAAAAACAGTCCAATAATAAGTTGGAGAGTTAAAGATGTAAATGATAGTGATAGTTATGTAGATAAAGGATTTTTAATTGATACATATTATTGTGTGAAAGAACAAGATATAGTAACAGTAATACCAACCTTTAAAAACACAAATTATAATTGCCCATCAGAATAATAAATTACAATTTATTGATGAGATTAGTTTGAAATATAACTAGTCTTTTTATTTTGAATAAGATTTATATTTTTTGTCTAACATAATATAATAATATAATATAAAGAATTAATATAACAAGAATATAAATAATAATATAAATTAGTATAAATATTTATATTAAAAAACAAGTATTAAGTTGGTAGTTTACTTGTTTTAAAAATATTTTTATATAGCAGTGTTCCATCTGGGCTTTTTATTTTTGATAAATTAATAGTGATTATTCCGAGTTCTAATTTGTTACTTTTAAATTTATCATTATCTTTTATAGGTATTATTCTTATTATTTTTTCTATATCATTTTTAGGTGTAAATGATAAATTAGTGAAATCTTTATTCGGTATAACTTCATAATAATTAACATCATACATTTCTTTTAATTTATTAACATAATTTTCTATTTCAATTCTAGTTCTAAAACCATTATGTGCTACAGGTATGGGAAATTTATCCTCATCCATAAACATAAATAAATCAAGCGGCGTGTCATAATTATTATGATAATCAATTAAGTCATAATAAAATGAGTTTCTTAAATTTAATTTTTTTATTTCTATTTTTGTACCTAACTTTTCTATTTCTATGTCATCAATATATTTAGAAACTAGTTTTTGTTTATCTGTTTTATCTAAATATTTCCAACGAGCAAATAAATAGTATTGTTTATAATGATTTTATGTGGTTCTAGATAATTTAAATTATTGTTGTTAATACGTTTGATACTACCATTGATAATTTTTGGTGTAGTGTGGCAAAACTCACAAATAAACTCAATACGTTGTTTTAGATTACTTTCCATTTCTAACTCTTGTGTAGTAAACTTTATCATAAAATGCACCCTCCTTTCTTTGTTAATTCTTTTGTAAACACAAAAAAATCAACCCGAACGGATTGATATATATATGTTAAGTTCAAACTATGAAGTTCGAACAGATTCGCCATTGGAGCAAGTGACGAGAATCGAACTCGCGTCTCAACCTTGGCAAGGTCGCATTCTACCATTGAACCACACCTGCATATAGAAAAATATCTAATATATTATATTCTATATTTTTAAAATAATTATAAATTAGATAATTTTTCTTTAACTATTTTACTAACAATTCCCATGTCAGCTTTACCTTTAACTAATGGAGTTAAAGCACCCATAATCTTTCCCATATCTGAGGAAGAAGTAGGATTTACTTTACTAAATACATTATTAATTATATCAGTAACTTCTTCTTCAGTCAATTGTTCTGGTAAATATTTTTCAAGAATTTTAATTTCTTGTTCTGATTGTTCTATTAAATCATTTCTATTTCCTTTTTCAAATTCTTTAATAGAATCTTTTCGCATTTTAATTTGCTTACTAACAATTGATACTATCTCATCATCAGTAAGTTCACTTTTTTTATTTAACTCTGCCATTTGAATATCAGATTTTAACATTCTAACAACAGCCAAAGCTACCTTATCTTGAGATTTCATAGCACTTTTAATATCTTCAATTATTTTATTTTTCATGTAAGCTCCTTCTATTAACGATAATCTCTATTGTTACGACGGTTATTTCTTATTGCTTCTTTCTTAGCTTCTCTTCTTTTTACTCCAGGTTTCATATAACCTTCTTGTCTCTTACGAGCTTCTTTTAGGAGGCCATTCTTTGCATTTTTTTGTTTAAATATTTTTAAAGCACCTTCTACGTTTCCATTTTTAACTGTTACTGTAGACATAAATCAATCCCTCCCCTCTTCGACTAGGGATATTATATCACTAAAAAAAACATATTTCAACAAAAAACTGTTATATTTTCACGAAAAAAGGGATTTTCATTTAGGTTTTATCCTAAACAAACCATCCCTTCTATAATATATCTTGAAAATGTGCCGATTAAAGTTCCATAACTAAAGATTACTTTGATTAAAATTTCTAATAAAGGCATAAACATTATTATAATTAATAGACATAGAATAACTTTTATTATTTTATTTTCTTTTATTTTATTTATTAAAGTGGACATATATTCCTATTTTGCATCCTTCTAATTGCTGTACCAATACTTCTACCTAAATCTAAAATAGAATTAATTCCTCTTACAAAAGCATTAATAAGCGTTCCAGAAATACTAAATCCTCCTACAATATTTAATAATTGATTCCTATTTAATTCCATATATATTCCCCCCTAATTACATCTAAGTGGTCTTACGTAACCATCAATAATACCTGCAATTAATACAAAACCTGCACCAATTAATAGGCCTATACCAAAGCCACCACCATTTACTTTTTTTAGTTCTTGATTATCTAATTCTTTCATAAATACAGTTCCTTTCTAATCTTTTCTAATATGATTTTAAATATCATTTCTTCTTTTCTTTTTTGTTTAATAATTAATGGATAATTATTAACTTTCTTATTTTGATCTAAATTTATATTTAAATAAACATTTATATATAAATTATCATTAATTATAGTAGGTTCTTTATCTATTTTATAAATAGTATATTCATATAATTTATTATCTATATATATTTTGTTATTATTAAGAAAATATGATTTATCATACTCCATATATACTTTAACATAATAATCCTCCCCTATTTTATTAACAATAGACTCATAACTATCATATATATTTACTTTATAAGTTAATATAAAAATTAATATTATTAAAAGAAATATTAAAAGAATAAATAAACATTTAGGTATTTTAAAAATATTTTTATTTGATACTATTTTGTACATTTCATTATACATTTTTAATTAAATCCTCTTCTATAGTATTATTTTTAAACTTAATTACTCTTTCAAATAAATCCATATTTTCTAACCGATGAGATATAATAATAATTGTTTTATCTTCATAATCTTTCATAATATTCTTTAATATTTTTCTTTCTAATGATACATCTACTTGATTTAAACCTTCATCAATTATCAAAACATTAAATTCTCTTACTAAACTTCTTCCTAAGACAATTCTTTGTCTTTCTCCCCCAGATAAATTAAATCCGTTTTCCTCAACTAAAGTATGTACCCCTAGATTACTATTTTTATATATTTCATCTATATAATAGTTTTTTGTAATATTATATATTTTTTCATCACTAATATTACGATTTAATTTTATATTATTATAAATAGTGTCTGTAAATAATATTTCATTTTGTGAAATATAACAAATATTATCTTGCAAACACGTTTTACTATAATCATTAATATCAATATCATCTATAAAGATACTATTTCTTTTTATTTCATGAAATTTTAATAATAATTTTAACAAAGTACTTTTACCACTACCACTTTCTCCAATAATTAATATTTTCTCTTTACTTTTTATTTTTAAATTTATATTATTTAAGACATTTGTGACATTGTCATATGAATACGAGGTATTATGATAAGATATATTACCCATTAAACTTTTATTTATTTTATTTTCTTCCTTGTCGCAAGTTATAATTTCATTAATTCTATTAAATGAATTTGTGGCTTCTTTTAAATTTATACTAATATCCAATAGGCCTTTTATTGGTTCTAGAAAGTAACAAATTAATGAATTAAAAGCAACAAGTGATCCAAGAGTTAAAACATTTTCTATAACTAAATGACTGCCTATATAAATTATTACTAACATACCTACACCATTTATTAAATCTTTGAAAATATTTTGTATATTAATTAATTTTTCTAATTTTAAAGATACTTCTGATAAATCTAGGTATTTATCTTTAAATTGGTTATTTATTTCATTTTCAATACCTAGTCCTTTAACTGTTTCAAAACCACTAATACTTTCTACTAAATAAGAATTAGTAATGGCATTTTCATTTTGTATTTTTAAAATTAATTTATCATATTTACCTTTAAATATTAAAATAATTAATATATATATAAGCATCATAATTAGGGCTATAGAAAATAGTGTTTTATTTATTTTGTAAAGAAAAATACTAGAAAAAATAGTAAGTGGAATAATTGTTACAATGTTAATAATTATTTTACTAATAGTATCTTTAACGATTTTTAAATCACTAATTCTTGATGTAATATCTCCTGTTGTATGATTACGATAATAATGATAAGGAAGTAAGAGTATTTTTTGAAAAATATGTGTTGTTAAAAACCAATCAAGTTTACAACTTAAAAATATTAACATTCTATTTTGTATATAATTAAATATGCTTTTAAATAGTTCAATTATTATAAATGACACAAAAATAATACTTAACATATTTTTTGGATTTAATTCTGTTATACTATCAATCATAAACTTAAAGGAATAAGAAGATAGTACCGAAAGTAAAGTTATTAATAACGAAACTAATAATATTTTTATGAAAACAAATTTATTTGTATGAAAAAGGTTAACAAGTATATTAAAGCAATTTTTATTTTGATAAATAATAGGTATTTGTTTAATTGGAATAAACGTAATTATAATATTATCCCAAATTTTTATAAAATCATTAAATGTTATTTTCTTTATTTTATCATTTGGATCTGCGATTATAAGATATTTCTTTTGATAATTTATTTTATAAATAACAATATAATGATTATAACTTTTGTTTATAATAACATGAGCTATGCAAGGCATAATTATTGTTTTAAGATCATCTAAATTAAGTTTTAATCCTTTACAATCAAAACCCATTTGTTTAGATCCTTCAACTATATGAAAAGCTGTTGTTCCATTTTTGGTTACTTTTAATGTTTCCATTAATTTATCATATGGTACAAAGCCTTTATAATATTTAATTATCATTGAAACAGATGCTACTGCACAATCTTTGCTCTCTTTTTGTTTTACAAATGGATATTTATTCAACTCTCTCACCTCCACTTATATTATTCGATATAAAATTTAAAAACCCTTTTAAAAAACAAAAAAAATTATTAACTTGTAATAATTTTAATCTTTTTAATTCCATATTTCTTTTCTTTTAATAGTCTAAAATTTTTTATATCAAATTCTTCATTTTCATATTCACATACGATAATTCCCTTTTCACTTAATAAGTTATATTTATAAATCAATTCTAAACAAGGGCCAATTAAATTAAATTTATAGGGAGGATCTAGAAAAATAATATCAAATTTAATATTTTCTTTTTTAAATGTATCTAGTGCATCTTTATAATCACTATTTAAAATAACACCATTTGTAATATTAAGCATATTTTTTGTTTTATTTAATTGTTTTACAACAATATTATTTTTATCTACGAAGTAGCACTTATCTGCTCCATTACTAAGTGCTTCAAACCCAAGTGAACCACTACCTGCAAATAAGTCTAAACAAATACTATCTTTGATATAATTTTGAATACTTCCAAATAAAGATTCCTTTATTCTATCCATAGTTGGTCTTGTTCCATCAATATTAAACCCATCTATCTTTTTTCCCTTATATTTTCCACTTATAATTCTCATATATACTCCTATTTAAACGATGTCATAAATGTTTGTAACAATTCTATGGTATCTAACATTTGATTAATTCTATCAGATGGTCTTAACTTATAAAAATCTTTGACTTCTTCCTCAAAATTTTTATAAAGATTAGGATTTCTTGTTAAAAGTCTATACCAAGATGAATGTTGTCTTAAATATTGTTTATAAAGAGGGTTACTTTTTAATTTAAACTGTATCTCAAGTGTCATTAATCTTCAAAATGTTTATATATTGGTCTAGGCTTATATTCTTCTTTTTTGACAGTAGTATCGTCTTTATTGCCTAAATCTTTAACAACACCTATAACACGTTGTAAACTATTTACACCCTCTTGCAAACTATCTAAATTAATATTTTTAATCCATGAAAAGATATCATTAATACCAAGTGCCCCAGTAGTAGCTACAGCTGCTTTACTTACATTTTCATTTGATACTAAATAATCTTTCCATGCATCACTACTATCTCCATATATGTCATATATTTCATAAAATTTTTGCCAAGTCATATCACCATTTTTGATAAAAGTTATTAATCGTGGATTTTTCTTGACAAACTCTTTAAATTCCTCTTTATTTGCCATTATAATCACCTATAACATTATATGTTAATAGTCCAAAAAGTTAACTTATTTTTCGACTTCAAAATTATCTAGGAAATCATCTATAGTTAATATTTTATCATCAATTTGCTTTAATTCAATTTTATCATTGGTATCATCATTTACTTCATCTTCACATTCTTTAATACTAACACCTATATAACAATTTATCATTGTATCTTTAATTATATTTGTTCCTGTTGATAGATTATCTGCAAATGGAATATCTGACATTTTAATATCGACATTTTTATCTTTTGTATGAATGTATAAAACATCTTTCATTTGTGATATAAATGTTTTACTTAAATAATATGGATTAGTTTTAACCTCTCTTATTACTTTCATGCCTTTTCTTGCTCTAGATGATAATTCTATATCTTTAATATGAATTCTTTTAGCGGTATTTTTATCAGTTACAATAAGTAATGTATTTTGATCACTTGTTATAAAAGCTCCAACTAGAGAATCATTTTTAAGTGATATAGCCTTTACACCAGATGCTTTTAAGCCAAGTATTGGTATTTCTTCTACTTTATATTTTAAAGCATATCCTAATTTAGTTGTTAAAACGATATATTCATCATTATTAATTGTTACAGAAATAACTTCATCATCATCCTTACATTTCATACAACTAATTGGTTTAGAATATCTTTGTACTTTAAATTCTGAAAGAGTTGTTCTCTTAATCATACCACCTTTAGTAACTAAAGTAATTAAACAATTTTGTTCAAAGCTTTTTACAGGAATGCTTGTAACAACAATTTCTTCAGCATCAATTTTAATAATATTGCTTATATGTTTTCCAAGTTCTTTCCATTTTAATTCTGGAAGTTCATATACAGGTACATATAAATAATTTCCTTTACTTGTAAAGATTAAAAGTGTATCCATAGTATTCATTTCATAAAGCCCAATTACATAATCTTTATCTTTAACAAGTGTTTCCTCATCTTTATTATAACTTCTCTTTGATACACGTTTTACATATCCATCATGAGTAACAACAACAATAACATCTTCCTTTGGAATAGTTGCCGTTACATCAATTTTAATTTCTGTTATTTCATCTCTTATTTCTGTCTTTCTAGGTGTTGCATATTCACTCTTAATTTTCTTTAATTCATGTTTCATAACTTCTTTTAATTTACTTTCATCACTTAATATTAATTTTAAGGCTTCAATAAATTTCTCTAATTCACGTTTTTCTTCTTCAAGTACCAGAACATCAGTATTTGTTAATTTATATAATTGTAACATAACAATCGCTTCAGCCTGTTCTGGTGTAAAAGCAAATTCTTTTACTAAATTATCTTTAGCATCAGCCTTATTTTTACTTGCTCTAATAATTTTGATAACTTTATCCAAAATAGATAGCATCTTTAAGAAACCATCAACAATATGAAGACGTTTTTGATATGCTTTTAAATCAAATTCACTTCTTCTAATTAATACTTCCTTTTGATGATTAATATAAGCATCAAGTAATTGTAAAAGTCCTAGTGTCATTGGCCTTCTATTTACAATGGCAACCATATTATAGGCATAAGATATTTGTAATTCTGTATTTTTAAGAAGATAATTTAAAATCATTTCTTTGTTAGCACCTGATTTTAAATCAATAACAATGCGAAGTCCATCTCTATCTGTTTCATCACGTACTTCTGATATACCTTCAATTTTTTTATCAATACGAATAGAATCAATTTTATTAACAAGATTTGCTTTATTAACTTCAAAGGGTATTTCTTCAATAATAATTTGTTCTTTACCTTTTTCTTTATTGAATCTAACTTTACTTTTTACAACAACTTTTCCACGACCAGTGGTAAAAGCATCAATAATACCTCTTTTACCTTCAACAATACCTCCTGTTGGGAAATCAGGACCTTTTACAATATTTAAAATAGTATCAAGATAACAATTAGGACTATCAATTCGTTTAATTGTAGCATCAATTATTTCACCTAAATTATGTGGCGGTATATTAGTTGCATATCCTGCCGAAATACCATTAGTACCATTTACAAGTAAGTTAGGAAATTTAGCAGGTAGAACAGTAGGCTCTAAAAAACGATCATCAAAGTTTGGGGCCCATTCAACTGTATCTTTATCTAAATCTTTTAGTAATTCATTACTAATTTTAGAAAGACGTGCTTCGGTGTAACGATATGCAGCCGCTGAATCACCATCCATTGAACCATTATTACCATGTATGTCCACTAAAATATTATTTTGCTTCCACCACTGACTCATACGAACCATAGCATCATATACTGAGGAATCACCATGTGGATGGAACTTTCCTAAAACATCTCCGACAGTAGCCGCACATTTTATATATCCATGTTCGCAAGTATTACCAGCTTTATACATAGCATAAAGAATTCTTCTTTGAACAGGTTTTAATCCATCTCTTACATCAGGAATGGCTCTATCTTGAATTATCTCTTTAGCATATTTTCCAAAACGATCACCCATTATTTCTTCAAGGGCATAATCTTGAATTCTTTTTAATATATCTTCCATAATTCACCTACTTTGCTCTATAATTATCTTCCATTGTAAATTCAACATTTTCATTAATCCACTCTTTACGTGGTTCTACTTTATCACCCATTAATACACTAACGCGTTTTTCGGCAAGAGCCGCATCAATGATATTAACCTTAATTAAACTTCTCGTTTCAGGATTCATTGTTGTTTCCCAAAGTTGATCGGCATTCATTTCACCAAGTCCTTTATAACGCTGAATACTATATTTTCCGGTATGTTCTTTTTTAATACTCTCAAGTTCATCATCAGAATATGCATAATAATGTTTTTTACCATAATCTAACTTATATAAAGGTGGAAGGGCGATATATAATTTTCCTTCTTCAATTAATCCCCTCATATAATAGTAAAAAAAGGTTAACAAAAGAATTTGAATGTGTGCACCATCAACATCGGCATCGGTCATAATAATAACTTTATCATAATTAGAATCCTTAGCAGAGAAATCACTACCAACACCAGCACCAATAGTATGAATCATTGTATTTATTTCTTCATTTTTTAAAATATCTTCCATTGAAGCCTTTGCCGTATTAATTACTTTTCCACGAAGTGGTAAAATTGCCTGAAATTTTCTATCACGACCACCCTTCGCAGAACCTCCAGCTGAATCTCCTTCGACTAAGAATAATTCATTAATTTTAGGATTTTTACTTTGAGCGGGAGCTAGTTTTCCTGATAAATTTTTCTCTATTTTGCCCTTAGTTTTACCATTTCGAGCATCATCCCTAGCTTTTCTTGCAGCCTCACGAACTAGTTTACTTTTAAGCATTTTTTCAACTATGTTGGTTGCAACTTGTTTATTTTCTTCTAAGAAGAATTGCAACTTTTCAGTAACAATACTATCAACAATTACTCTTGCCTCTGGTGTTCCAAGTTTTCCTTTTGTTTGGCCTTCAAATTGAAGTAAGTTTTCTGGTATTTGTAAACTAATAATAGCTGTTAACCCTTCTCTTGTATCTGTACCCTCTAAATTTTTATCTTTATCTTTTAAGTATTTATTTGCTCTTGCATAATCATTAAAAACACGAGTAATGGCTGTTTTAAAACCTACTTCATGTGTACCACCATCATTTGTCTTTACATTATTAACAAAAGAAATAATATTTTCCGTATATGTATCTGTATATTGAAAAGCAACTTGCACATCAATACCATCTTTCATACCCTCAAAATTAACAACTTTATGTAATTCATTTTTATCTTCATTTAAATACTCAACAAAAGATTTTAAGCCATTTTCATAATGATATATTTCTTTTTTATTCTCTTCTTCATTAAATAATTCAATTGTTAAATTTTTAAGTAAAAAAGCACATTCTTGCATTCTTTCACAAATGGTTGAAAAAGAAAAATTGGTCGTTGAAAAAATGGTATCATCTGGCCAAAAACGTACCTTTGTACCTGTTTTATTTGTTTTTTCTAATCTTGTAAGAGGTGTCTTTAAGTGTCCACCATTTTCAAAGGATATAAAATATTCATATCCATCCCTTTTAATATTTACTTCAAGTTTTTTACTAAGGGCATTAACAACACTGGCACCTACTCCATGAAGACCTCCGGATACTTTATAACCACTCGTTTCAAATTTACCACCTGCATGAAGTACAGTATAAATTACCTCTGGTGTTGACATACCACTAGAATGCATACCAACTGGTACACCACGTCCTTCATCTTCTACAGAAATACTATCATCCTTATGCATTGTTATTTTTATCCTATTACCAAAACCATTGATAACCTCATCAATACTATTATCAACAATTTCCCATATAAGATGATGCAAACCTCTTTTATCCGTTGATCCTATATACATACCAGGTCTTTTTCTAACTGCTTCTAGACCCTCTAATATTTTTATTGAACTCTCATCATATGCCATACTATCTATCACCTATAAAACATCTTATCATTTTTCAATTTTTTTGACAAGTTTTTATTGAATTTTACCTTTAAAATAAAGAAAAAAGTTGTCTTTTAATGCAACTTTTCTATTTCCAATTTACTAAGATTTGTTAATTTAGATATAGTATCAATATCCATATCATTTTCAAGCATTTTTCGAGCAATCTCTATTTTTTCTTGCTTTTTACCCTCAGCACGACCAGTGATAATTCCTTCTTCCTTTGCTTCTTTTATTTTTATCTTTTCACCACTTATTCTTAATTTTTCTAAGTCTTCATCTGATCCATAGTATCTTTCAATTTCTTCATCACTGCATA
>ERZ825896.3926-NODE-3926-length-11978-cov-18.989852_pt1 | contig 11978 bp, 10 predicted proteins | sample MGYA00519858_ERZ825896 | MGnify/ENA primary metagenome ERZ825896 (study PRJEB31778, sample SAMEA3449214) | human gut metagenome | biome: human gut; feature: human-associated habitat; material: faeces | place: United Kingdom | collected 2010/2012 ... | reverse complement strand
CCGTACGTACAGTGCTGTGAGAGGACGGCGGTTAGTCACCGCCTCCTACTCGATTCCATTTATTTTTTTTGTCCGTATTTTCTAAGAATCTTATCAATACGCTCTGCTGGGTTAAGCAGCTTGCTGATGGATTCATCATGATTTAATGTGTCGATGATTAAAGCAATGTACTTGCTCATATCAACATTGATGTAATACTCTTTTGATAAAAGTTCCTCTGTCTGATATACAAGGTTTGTAGTAAGCATACGGTAGAAAAGACCTTCTTCGTAGGCTTTGTCGAAACGGTCTAAACCATTAGTAAACAGACCAAAAGTAGAAACGATAAAGATACGGTTTGCATTTCTCTTCTTTAATTGTCTTGCAACATCAATCATACTATCACCAGAAGAAATCATATCATCTACGATAATAGCATCTTTTCCGTTTAAGTCTGGACCTAAGAAATCATGTGCAACAATTGGGTTTCTTCCGTCAACGATCTGTGTATAGTCACGACGTTTATAGAACATACCCATATCTACACCAAGGACAGTTGCAAGGTAGATTGCTCTTCCTGTAGCACCTTCGTCCGGGCTGATTACCATTAAATGATCTGGATCACATTTAATATCATCTACATTCTGCAATAAAGCTTTGATAAACTGATAGTTTGGTAAAATAGTTTCAAATCCGTTCAAAGGAATTGCGTTCTGTACTCTAGGATCATGTGCATCAAATGTAATAATATTATCTACACCCATGCTGATTAATTCCTGAAGTGCCAATGCACAATCAAGAGATTCTCTAGAAGAACGTTTATGCTGTCTACTTTCATATAAGAAAGGCATAATAACAGTAATTCTTCTTGCCTTACCACTTACGGCAGCAATAACACGCTTCAAGTCAGAAAAATGGTCATCTGGTGACATATGGTTTTCGTGTCCACATACTGTGTAAGTCAAGCTGTAATTACAAACATCTACCAAAAGGTATAAATCATCACCTCTGACAGATTCCTTGATGACGCACTTTGCTTCACCTGAACCAAAACGTGGTGTGCTTACATCTAAAAGATAAGAATCTTTTTTGTAACCGCGGTATGCAACACTGCTACTATTTTCGTCATTACGTTTGCTGCGCCAGTCTACTAAATATTCGTCAACTTTTTCGCCTAGTGCCTGACTGCTCTTTAAAGCAACCAAACCTAAAGAACCAACTGGAATAGTGTTAAAAATTTTCTGATCCTGTGACATGAGATATCCTCCGTTTAATAAAAGATGAACTGTGATGTGCATATGAAAGGTGAGAAGTTTCACAGTTCGATAATGATAGTTACATATATATGCTATTTTAAACTGGTAAAACGACCAGCCAATAGTGTACAAAAGTAATCATAAGATAATGTTAGTAAATCCTACCAAGTCCACCTTAATTTATACCATTATACATAATTTTCGTCAAGGAAAACTTATGGGATTGCCTTTTTGATACGGATATCCGTTCCAAAAAGCTTTAAAATCGTATAACTGCTTACAATTCTGGAAAAAATGCGTTCGCTGTATTGTTCGCTTAAATCATCTAATGAGAGATTGGTAGAAATAATCGTGGATTTTTCGGACAATAACCGTTCATTTAAGCAGGTATAAAGTTGTGAGTTTGTAAAACTGTTGGCAAGCTCTGTACCAAGGTCATCAATAATCAACAAATCACAATCTAAAATACCCTCAAATTGTTCCTCAATCGTATCCTCTTTTGTTTTAGAAAACTTGTGTTTTTCTAAAATATCAAATAATTCAAAGGCTGTCAGATAAATAACCGTGTGCGCACTCTCGATTAACTCCTTTGCAATGCAGTTGCTAAGAAAGGTTTTTCCAGCGCCTGAGTTACCATATAGCAAAATATTCTCAAATTTCTGGTCAAAATTTTGAATAAAATTTTGGCAGGATGCTACAATATGTACCATATTCTCATAAGAAGTAATACCTGTGGCAGCATCTACAAAATCCTGATCAAAATAATCATAGGAAAAAGTTGAGAAATTTTCCTTTTCAATCGCATTACGAATATTGGATTGGTGATAGAGCATATCTACAATTGCCTGTTTAAAACAGTGGCATTTATTTTTGCTAAGTAAGATATGATCCTCATCTGGCCATACTTCATCGGTGATATAGCCAGTATCCTTACAGTCTGGACAGGTGTAATGAAGAGTCAGATAGTCCTCTGGATACCCATGTGCCATAAGAAGTGCCTTTTTATTTTCGGATAGTTCCTGATTGGCAGCACGAAGTCGTTCTAAGGCATCTTCATCACCGAGAAGAGATAATTTTATTGTTTTCGTAGCATTGGATGCAATTTCATTATCCAATTCTCTTAATGCCGGAATCGCCTGATACATGGCATCCTGTTTTTCTCTGAGGATTCGATGGTTTTCTAACTGGCGTTTATCATATTCCCGTAAAATCTGGTTGTATTGTTCATTTTTCAGAGGCATAGTCCGACAATCCTTTCCTTATCATAAATCCTATACGGCAGGTTGGTTTGTTATCGTATTTTATCCCTTAGGAATTTCGACTCTTTTCCAACAGTTTTTTTTCTAAGGAGGAGTAATCCTCTTTCGTGTAATTACGCTGTGGAAATTGATTAAATTTATTATTCGTAGTTGGTTTGCTAGGGGTATTTACCTTCTTTTGTTTGTGCAATTGATCCTGTCTGGCAATATCCGCAGGAGTATGTACACCTTCTCGATACCAACTTTCTAAAATAGAATTGGCATATTTAAAATCTGGTTTCTGAATCTTTAAAAGGGTGCGACTACAAGCCGCCTCAATCATCTTTTTATCAAAGCCCATTTGTTTCACCCAACGGTCGATATAATCCAGTTCTATTTTACCTGGCATACGGTTTAGCCCAAATGCCTGACATACCGCAATGTAGTCCTCGTTGTACGCTATCATGGCTTTGGTTGCTTGTTCAGGCGTGCGGATACCTTCTTTATGCCAAGAAATAGCTACTTTTTCAATGTATTCTGGTCTTTTTTTGTGTCGTTCTCCTACGCAGTAATCATATAAATAAAAAATCAGCTCAGGAGAGAACTTTAATTGACGGTAAATAAAAGTTGCAGTTTGTATGTCTTTTGGCGTAAGCGGTCTTTCTAAATGAGACTGTGCCATTAACAAGATTGTAGAAAAAACACTGTCGTTTTCCTTGAGTTGATTAATCTCTTCTGGATCAATTTCTTTTCGTATGAGGGTGTCTTGTTTTTCCACAGAGGTTGTTTGCTTCGTATAATCCGAAAATTGTGTCTGTGGATAGGTGGCAGTATAGGTTTCCTTCCCGCTGTTTGGTGTATAAGAAGGGGATGGTTCTGTTTTTCTTTCTGACAGCTTGTTTTGTGTTTTGTTTTTGGGTTCTAACATCTGCAAGTCGGAAATAGAACCATTGGAAGTTCTGGTAAGCTGGATTAGTTGCTCCTTTTCCCAGTACCTCAATGCACGCAATACATCCCCTTCTGTATAATCAAAATAATCAGAAATAGAAGAAATAGAAACTTCCTGTGCGTCTGCCTGTATAAGTCGCAACAAATACAAATATATTTTTACATAGTTTCCATTTGCAGATGGCATATAATCATCTATGAAATGGTTGGAAATGGTTGTGGTAGAACCAGTTGTTGCATGGTGTAGTCGCATGAAAGTTTCCCTCCTAAAAAATGTTCCTGTTCGTTAGTGTTAGTATAACATAGGTGGATAAAAAAGGGCAAGGATGTGAGTTGTCCACTATTTATAGTGTGGATGTTGTGGATAATGTGGATTTTTGTTTGATTTTCGAAGCAAAAATGTGCGTAAACTGTCGCAAAATGCCATAATGTGAGGTTTCGGGTTGGAATATATATAGATACTGAAATGTGGACAAATAAAAAAGAAATCCACAGTGGATACCAACAAAAAAATGTTGATAACCCTGTGGATAATGTGGATAAATTATTTTCCAAGTAGGGATTCGCCCACTTTTACTATATCTCCGGCACCCATAGTTATTAACAAATCGCCTGTGACACAATTTTTTAATAAAAAGTTTTCGATTTCATCAAAAGTTGGGAAATAATATGCTTCTGTTCCCAGTTCTTTGATTTTTTCCATAATATCAGCAGAGGAAATATCACCTGGATCTACTTCTCTAGCTGCGTAAATATCCGCTAAGACTACTTTGTCGGCTTTGGAAAGTGCCTGTGCAAATTCATCTAAAAATGCTTTTGTTCTTGTATAGGTGTGAGGCTGGAATACACACCAGGTAGTTTTATGTGGATATTTCTTTGCTGCTTCTAAGGTTGCGGCAATTTCTGTAGGATGATGTGCATAATCATCAATAATAGTAATACCACCTAATTCGCCTTTGTATTCAAAACGGCGGTCGGTTCCTTCAAAAGCAGATAGCCCTTTTTGGATAGCTTCAATGGAAATATCCAAATAGCGAGCCAATGCAATTGCAGATAAAGCGTTTGAAATGTTGTGTTCACCCACAACAGAAAGTTTAATATGCGTTAATAACGTTCCTTTTTCCATTACATCAAAAGAACCATGTCCTAGTTCATCATAGGTAATATTGGTAGCATAGTAGTCGCAGTTCTGGTCAGAAATACTGTAAGTAGTCACCTGTCCCTGACAGCAGTCTGCAATTTCTTTATAATTATCAATATTTCCGTTGATAATCAATAGGCCGTTTTCAGGAAGTAGTGCAGTGAATTTCTTAAATGAATTTCGAATATCTGCTAAATCCTTAAAGAAGTCCATATGGTCTTCTTCTATATTTAAGATTAGGTTGATGGTTGGATGGAATTTTAAAAAGCTGTTTGTATATTCACATGCCTCTGTAACAAAATTATCAGAATGTCCAATACGAAGATTTCCGTGAATGGCTTTTAAAATTCCACCTACTGAAATCGTAGGGTCTAAATCGGCAGCCAGAAGGATGTGGGATACCATGGAGGTAGTAGTTGTTTTTCCATGGGTACCTGAGACTGCAATGGCACGAGGATAGTTTTTCATAACTTGTCCTACCATCTCTGCACGATCCATCATAGGGATGCCAGCTTCTTTTGCTGCAATATATTCTTCATTTGTATCGCTGATTGCGGCTGTATAAACAACCAAATCAATGTCTGGTGTGATATTTTCTTTACATTGTCCATATTTTACGGTAATACCAAGGCTTTCCAAATGTTTGGTAAGCTTGGATTCCTGCTGGTCAGAACCACTGACCGTAAATCCCTTTGCGTGTAACAATTCGGCGAAACCACTCATGCTGATACCGCCTATCCCCATAAAATATACATGTCCTTTTTTTTGAAAATCAATATGATACATAAGTACACTTCCTTTTCCTTATTTTCGTGGCAAAAATCCTATCTTTCATTATAACCCTAAAATAGAGAAAAAGAAACTAAAAGTTGCATGGTTTTGATTGATTGGATATTGGAATTTAGACAGTGTCTTGTGTGGACAGGGAGGTGGAAAAACGATATAATAAAAAAGAATTGTTTTTGAATGAAAAACCAAAGAGAGGGAGCGGTATTATGAGAAAGAAAAAAGACACAGGAAAACGTATGTTGGCAGGTATTCTTACGGTTGCCATGTTACTGGAGGGTGGCACACTGGGAACTACATTTGCACAGACAACGGTTTCTGTCAAAGCAGATACACAACTACAGTTGTCACAAAATGGGACAAAGGTAGATACGTTTGATACAGAGGAAGTACAGGTTATCAGTGAAGTGGAAACACAAATTATGGCGGCAACTCCTGCAGCAGTACAGGGAGAGGATGTCATAACTAGTACAGGTCCAGCAGTTACCACACAACCAGCAGTTACGGAACAGGCAACGATGACACCAGAAGTGAAAGAGACAAAGAAACCAGAGGAGACCGCGCAAGTAACCGTAACTACAGCACCAGCTATTACACCTGTGGCGACTCCAAAGGCTACAAAAGCACCAACGGTAACCACGCCAACATTTACACTTCGAACAACAGGAAAGGGACAGGCAATTGTCGGTTTGAAAAAGACGAAAGGCGGTGTGGAAGGTCTTGTAGTATCCTACTGCCTTGGGAGTGGAAAATATAAGACGATAGGTACCTACAAAAATCAAAAGAATTTTTTGTATTTATCCAGATTGAAAGTAAACAAAACCTATACATTTCGTGTGCGTGCCTATAAAACAGTAAATGGCAAAAAACTTTACAGTAAGTATGCAACGAAGAAAATTAAGATTAGCAATAAATCCACGAAATTAATAAAGGGAAATTATAAGGTCGGAAGTGTATACGGACCAAATCTTACTCAGATTCAATTAAATCAAGTGAGAAATAAAGTACAATATTTTAAGGATCATTTTATAGATGATAGAATGTCGGATGTGGTAAAGGTAAGAATTGCGCATGATTATTTGTGTCAGGTATGCTCCTATGCACCAGACTGGTCAAAAAATGCTGCAAACTCTGCCTGGGGAGCTTTGGTGTATGGACAGGCACAATGCTCTGGATATGCAAGAGCCATGAAGGCATTGTGTGATGGGATTGGAATTGGCTGTTATTATGTACATGCAAACAGCAAGGCTGTAAATCCAAGTCATCAGTGGAATGAGGTAAAAGTAAATGGCAAGTGGTATATTGTAGATGTGCAGTGTAATGATTCATCTGGATTTTATGCGTTTTTCCTCGTTAGTGCAAAATATTATCAGTCAGCAGGGATGCGATGGGATACAAATAAGTATCCAAAGTGTAAATCCAATTATAAATGGTAGGAGAGTAAGATGGAGTTAAATATACTTTATGAAGATAAAGACATTTTAGTATGTGAAAAGTTGCCGGGAGTTCCTGTGCAAAGTGACAAAACATTGGCACCGGATTTGGTAAATCAACTAAAAAACTATCGCTTTGAAAAAGAAGAAACCGCACCGTACATTGGTTTGGTGCATCGTCTGGACCGCCCCGTAGGAGGTGTGATGGTGTTCGGAAAGACCGCAGAGGCCACTAGAAAACTTTCACAGCAGATACAGCAAAAGCAGATGAAAAAGACATATTTGTGTATTGTAACAAAGGAATTACCAGACTTGTTAGGAGCAGATAAGGTTCTACTTACCGATTATCTAAAAAAGGATGGAAGGACAAATACCTCTCGGATCGTTTCACAGAGTGACAAGGCAGGGAAAAAAGCACAGCTTTATTATCAGGTAAAGAAAGTGGCGGAGGGGTGTTCGCTGGTGGAAGTGGGATTGCTGACAGGAAGACATCATCAAATACGAGTGCAAATGGCGGCTCATGTGGCTGGCATTTTGGGAGATACAAAGTACAATGCACAGACAGAGAAAAATGGCAGAGGAAAAGGAATTGCACTCTATTCGAATTCTATTTCCATTGTACATCCGAAAACAGGAAAGAGACTTACATTTTCCAATGAGCCTAAGGGCGGATATTGGGAAGGCTATGTATAAATTAGTTGTATGGGGGGCATAGTAAACAGGTACCACTATGAAAGAAGGAAAATGGGGGTGTGGTTTCTATGTCCAAGAAAAAGAGAGCACTTACAATAGTGGGAGCTGGAATTGTTGTTTATATACTATTCCGGTTCCTTTTTTTTATCATTCTTCCATTGCTCGTAGCTGTGGCAGTAGGAAAGTTTTTGGCTCCTGGAATTTTGTTTTTAGAAAGAAGATGCAGGTTGCCTAAATTATTTAGTGTAGTGTTGCCAGTTGTAGTCTTTTTTTCGGTTGTGGCAGTAGCATTTTATTTTTTCGGTTCCAGACTGTGCAATCAGATTATAGAATTAGTGAAAGCGGTTCCGTATTATCAAAAGTCTATCACTGTGCAGATTAGCAGTCTTTGCAGTTGGTGTGACCGTACATTTTTTTTGGAGGAAGGCACTGTATTTCGCTGCGTCTGTGAGCAGATGAGCAAATGGTGTGGTAATCTGGCACAGAGTGGAATTGCAGCTATAACGGTCCGATTGTGGCAGTGTGCAAAGTGGTTTATATCCTGTATTGGGGTTGCTGGTATTATTGTAATCGTGACCTGCATGTTTGTGCTGCACTACGAAGAGGTGAGAGAACAATATCATAATTGTCTGTTTTATGAAGACATAGAGAAACTGTTAAGGCCACTTACGAAAGTTGGATTTGCTTATTTAAAGGCACAGGTGATTATTATTTCCATTGTGACGGCAGTCTGTGCCGTTGGGTTTTATTTTACGGGGAGCCATTATGCGTTATTACTGGGAATCATTACTTCGGTTTTGGATGCCTTCCCGATTTTAGGATGTGGCATTATATTATTTCCCGCCATTATAATTGCAATTTTTAAAAAAGCGTGGTTCTCTGTCGTTATCTATTTGCTTGTGTGGGGTGCCTGCCAATGCGTGCGTCAGTTTTTAGAACCAAAGTTGATTGGAGGGAAACTGGGAATTTCGCCTTTTTATATTTTAATTTCTGTTTACTTTGGGTTGAAAGCATTTGGGGTGGTAGGGGTTATTACGGGACCCGCGGCGTTAGTTTTGATTCGTTCCATTGTAGATTACGTGGAACAGTTGGAGCAACACTAATCATTAAATGACAGGGAGCAGTTTCCTTTCTTGTTTTCCAGAAAAATAGTGTGGTCATTTTTAGAGGTCAGCGGAACATCTTCATAATTGATTCCATTGATAGAGATGGAACCAATGCCGCGGTTAAATTGCAAATTGTAGTAGTCTTTTGGTGCGGCTAAATGTAAGGTGAAATCACCGTTTCCAATATGAAAAGTTCCGTTATCATAAAGTTGTCCGTCTAAAGTTATGGCACCAATTTCAGAAGTGGCATGCAGGGATTGGGCTGTAAATTGGGTAAAATTGAGGGAGCCATTTTGAATAGTGAGGGAGCCGTCTTTTATGTATAGTTTTGTACCCGAAATCGTTCCGTTTTCCTGTGTTACCACTAGATTATTAATGGACATATTTTTTATCGTGCCGTTTCCGTTATGTAGTGTGAGGGAAAGGTTTTGTAGGGCTGTGTTTTTTGGTATCTTTATATAGATCGTATTTTTGGTTCGGTCAGGGTTCTTTGAGAAGAACAAATTGTATAGGTTGTGTGTCTGCTTTTGGGAAATTATAAGTTGCTTCTTTTCCGCAGATACAGAGATACGTCCGATTTGAGAGAAAAAAGAAACTTCCACTTGCTCGCAATGCGGGTCCTCCGTAAGGACAAAATTATAATTGTCGCTGTTTAGAGATATGGTTTCGATCTTGTCATACGCATGAATACTACCTGCTGTGGTTACAATAGGAGTATCCTTTCGGAAGGGTTGAAACAGATTGGAGTTTGTATGAACATATTGCCAATCTGCTAAAAAAATCCCCATTTCAACAAGTAAGGTGACAGCGAAAATCGCAAATAAATTTAACATAGTAAGGAAAAGAACAGAGTGACTGATTTTGTGTTTTTTCTTAGGATGTACGTTTGCTGTGGAAAAAAATAAGGACGAAAAAAATAAAACCCCAATTACAAAAAGGCAAATTGGCAGCAGGAAGTGTCTGCGTTCTGCTACTGTCCATAAACCGTTTTTGAGTGTGAGGAAAAAAACAGAAAGAGAGATACCTGCAATAGATGGAATCCGCAAACCATCCTTAAAATAAGAAAAAAATAAAGGGATGATAAAAAGGAATAGCCAAAAGCCATTATAGAATAAAACTTGCATGTTTGGTAGAAATCTCCTTTCTGTATATGTTATTGCAAAACTCTCAATAAACGATATCTCATTTGTGAAATGCTCCATTATATAATCTCTATCATATAATGAATTGGAAGTTTGGGCAAGTGTAATAGCGTTTGGCAGAAATTGTTGTTGGTTATTTTTGGTTCCTTCCCTCTTGACATCTTTTGGTTTTTCAAGTACACTTTCTAGAGAAGTTGAATAGTATATGCGAAGAAGAGGATTAGTACATGGCAGAAGCGTTGCAGAGAGAGACTTGTTTGCTGGGAGAGTCTTATGTGAAAGTGATGGAACCTACCTTGGAGCACTGTATGAAAATACAGCGTATGCCTGCGTTAAAGGAAATGAGTTGAATCAAAATTGGTTAATTAGGGTGGCACCGCCGAAGTTCTTTGGTCCCTTTGTGGATGAAAGCTTTGGAGGTGTCATTTTTGCGCTATAGAAAAATATATCTTATAGAGTGTTAATGTGGACTTGTCCACTTTGTTTTAAGAAAAGGAGAAATGCATTATGGCAAAGGAAAAGAAATTAGTAGAGGCAATTACTTCTATGGAAGAGGATTTTGCACAATGGTACACAGATGTAGTAAAAAAGGCAGAACTTATTGATTACTCTAGCGTAAGAGGTTGTACCATTTTCCGCCCAGCAGGTTATGCAATCTGGGAAAATATTCAGAAAAAGTTGGATGAAAAATTTAAAGAAACTGGCGTAGAAAATGTATATATGCCAATGTTTATTCCAGAGAGCTTGTTACAAAAGGAAGCGGATCATGTAGAAGGATTTGCACCAGAAGTTGCTTGGGTGACACAAGGTGGTTTAGATCCATTACAGGAAAAACTTGCAGTAAGACCAACTTCTGAAACTTTGTTCTGTGAGCATTATTCTCATGTAGTACAGTCTTATCGTGATTTGCCAAAAGTATATAATCAGTGGTGTTCCGTTGTACGTTGGGAAAAGACAACAAGACCTTTCCTTAGAACGATGGAATTTTTATGGCAGGAAGGACATACTGCACATGCGACTGCAGAAGAAGCACAGGCAAGAACGGAGCAGATGTTAAATGTATATGCAGATTTCTGTGAAAATGTACTTGCAATTCCTATGATAAAGGGAAGAAAGACAGATAAAGAAAAGTTTGCGGGAGCAGAGGCTACTTATACAATTGAGGCATTGATGCACGATGGAAAGGCTTTACAATCTGGTACCAGCCATAACTTTGGAGATGGATTTGCCAAGGCATTTGGTATTCAGTATACAGATAAGAACAATAAATTGCAGTATGCACATCAGACTTCATGGGGAATGACTACCCGTATTATTGGAGCAATGATCATGGTGCATGGAGACAATTCTGGATTGGTATTACCACCAAGAATCGCACCTACACAGATTATGATTATTCCAATTATGCAGAAAAAGGAAGGTGTGCTTGAAAAGGCAGAAGAATTACGTGCAATGCTTGCAAAACAGTTCTCCGTTAAAGTAGACGATAGCGACAAGAATCCAGGTTGGAAATACAGTGAACAGGAAATGCGTGGAATCCCTGTACGTGTAGAAGTTGGTCCAAAAGATATTGAGGCTGGAAAATGTGTGGTTGTTCGTCGTGACACTCGTGAGAAGATTGAGGTTCCTTTTGCAGAATTGGAAACAAGAATGGCAGAAATCTTAGATCAGATGCACAACGATATGTTAGAACGTGCCAGAAAGCATAGAGATGCGCATACTTATGTGGCAACCAATTATGAGGAATTTAAGGATATTGCAGAAAATAAACCTGGATTTATCAAAGCTATGTGGTGCGGTGATGAAGCTTGCGAAAACAAGATTAAGGATGATCTTGCAGTAACTTCCCGTTGTATGCCATTTGAGCAGGAAGAAGTAGCAACAACATGTGTATGTTGCGGAAAACCAGCGAAGAAGTTGGTTTATTGGGGAAAAGCATATTAAGATTGTAAATGTTTTGAAAAAAAATGAAAAATATATATTGTTACGAAAGTATTATTATAAATAATCAGGCAATCATGGAGTTCCGAAAAAGTGTGGAAAGAGAGATATATTTCTGTACAAATGCTATGAAAAAAATGGTAGCAAAAATTCAGCAATTACAAATGTTGGATGGATTTGAAGGTAAAGCTGCAGAAAGTATCAAAACTTATTTTTCAGAAGTACATTTGTTTTTAATGGAAGCGATAGCAGAAGCACTTACAGAATTTGAATCTATGTTAAATCAATATACTATGGATATTTTGTGCAATGTGG
>ERZ825896.3925-NODE-3925-length-11981-cov-3.594164_pt1 | contig 11981 bp, 4 predicted proteins | sample MGYA00519858_ERZ825896 | MGnify/ENA primary metagenome ERZ825896 (study PRJEB31778, sample SAMEA3449214) | human gut metagenome | biome: human gut; feature: human-associated habitat; material: faeces | place: United Kingdom | collected 2010/2012 ... | reverse complement strand
ACACGCAGGCCGGAGGGCGGGAAGGAAACTTCCCGTCCTCCTTCTTTATCTCCCGGCCACCCCTGTTATGGCTGCGGAAATTACCGTGACGGTCAGCCCTGCGTGGGATTCTGCCACCGGCAGCTGACCGCATGGCTGCGGGAAAGGAGGATGAAAAACCATGAAGCTGGTGATCGCTGAGAAACCGTCCGTTGCCCAAAGTCTGGCCGCCGTGATTGGGGCCACCGCCCGCAAGGACGGCTATCTGGAGGGCGGCGGCTGGCGGGTCAGCTGGTGTGTGGGCCATCTGGCTGGTCTGGCCGACGCCGACGCTTATAACCCGGACTACGCCAAGTGGCGCTATGACGATCTGCCCATTCTGCCGGAACCCTGGCAGATGGTGGTGAGCAAGGACAAGAAGAAACAGTTTGATGTGCTGAAGCAGCTGATGAACGCCCCGGATGTGACCGAAGTGGTAAACGCCTGCGACGCCGGACGCGAGGGCGAGCTGATCTTCCGCAGCGTCTATGAGCTGGCGGGCTGCCAGAAGCCCATGAAGCGGCTGTGGATTTCCTCAATGGAGGATTCCGCCATCCGGGAGGGCTTTGCAAACCTGCGCCCCGGTGCGGACTATGACGGCCTGCGGGATGCGGCCCTCTGCCGCGCCAAAGCGGACTGGCTGGTGGGTATCAATGCCACCCGGCTGTTTTCCGTGCTGTACCACCGGACCCTCAACATCGGACGTGTCATGTCCCCGACGCTGGCCCTCATTGTCCAGCGAGAAGCCGAGATCGACACCTTCAAGCCGGTGCCATTCTACACGGTCACACTGGAGCTGCCCGGTTTCACCGTTTCCGGGGAGCGCATGGCAGACAAGGCTGCCGCCCAACAGCTGAAAACGGCCTGCCAAGGTGCGGCTGCCACAGTGAAAAAAGTGGGGCGCAAAAACAAATCCGAGAAGCCGCCCGCCCTCTATGACCTGACCACCCTCCAACGGGACGCCAACCGGCTGCTGGGGTTCACCGCCCAGCAAACCCTGGACTACCTGCAAAATTTGTATGAAAAGAAGCTCTGTACCTACCCTCGGACGGACAGCCGCTATCTGACTTCGGATATGGCGGCGAGTCTACCGGAGCTGGTCCAGCTCACTGCCGGGGCGATGCCCTTTTCCAATGGCATGGAGATTGCCTGCAATGCCGCCCAGATTGTCAACGACAAGAAAGTGACCGACCATCATGCAGTGATCCCTACCCGCAACCTCCAGGGCGCGGACCTGTCCGGCCTGCCGGTGGGCGAAAAGGCGGTGCTGGAGTTGGTGGCTCTGCGCCTGCTGTGCGCCGTGGCCCAGCCCTATACCTTTGCGGAAACCGCCGTTGTTGTCGAGTGCGCCGGAGCGGAGTTTACTGCCAAAGGCCGCACAGTGAAAAATTACGGCTGGCGGGCGCTGGACGCTGCCTATCGCGCAGGGCTGAAGAATGTGGAGCAGGACAAAGAACCCGAGGACAAGGCTCTGCCTGAGCTGTCTGAAGGTCAGACGCTGCCCCTTTCTGGTGCTACCGTCAAGGAGGGCAAGACCACCCCGCCCAAGCACTTCACCGAAGATACGCTACTCTCCGCAATGGAGACTGCCGGGAAGGACGATATGCCGGAGGATGCCGAGCGCAAGGGCCTGGGGACCCCGGCCACCCGCGCCGGGATTCTGGAAAAGCTGGTTTCCACCGGCTTTTTGGAGCGCAAAAAGAGCAAGAAAACCGTGCAGCTCATGCCATCCCATGACGCGGTATCCCTTATCACCGTGTTGCCGGAGCAGCTGCAATCGCCCCTTCTGACTGCTGAGTGGGAGTACCGGCTGGGTGAGATCGAGCGTGGCGAGCTGGCCCCGGAGGATTTCATGGCTGGGATTAGTGCCATGCTCAAAGAACTTGTGGGAACCTATCAAGCTATCAAGGGAACGGAGTATTTGTTCAGCCCTTCCCACGAAGTGGTGGGCAAATGCCCCCGCTGTGGCGGAGAGGTTGCAGAAATGCAAAAAGGCTTCTTCTGTCAGACAGAATCTTGCAAATTTGCAATTTGGAAAAACAACAAGTGGTGGGAGATGAAGCACAAGCAACCTACCAAAGCCATCGTAACGGCACTGCTCAAAGATGGCCGCGCTCATGTGAGGGGCTTGTACTCCGAGAAAACCGGCAAGACCTACGATGCCACTGTGGTGTTGGCGGATGATGGGCAGTACGCCAACTTCAAGCTGGAGTTTGACCAGCAGAAAGGTGGCAAACGATGAAGCTCTCACGCTATGAACAGGAAACCATCATCCTCTACAACCAGGCCGAAGCCACCGCCGAGGTCTATACCCATGACCCCCGGCTGCTGGAGAAGCTGCGGCGACTGGCAGAGAAATACCCGGACCAGATTGTGAAAAAGGACCGCCAGACCTTTCTCGTTCCCAAACGCTGTGTGTCCGTCCGGGAACCTTACAGCGCCGAGCGCCGTAAGGCAGCCAGTGAACTGGCCAAGGCTGCCGGATACAGGCCGCCCACCCCCAAGAAAGGCAATGAGTAAGCATGGCTGAAAGTGTCTTTGAGGCTGTCAAGCAGTCCATCACCGTCCGAGAAGCAGCGCAGATGTACGGAATCGAGGTCAACCGGAGCGGCATGGCCTGTTGTCCCTTCCACGATGACAAAAATCCCAGCATGAAGCTGAACGAGGAATACTTCTACTGCTTCGGCTGCGGAGCCACCGGTGATGTAATCGACTTCACAGCGAGGCTCTACAATCTGTCCCCCAAAGAGGCCGCCGAGAAGCTGGCCCAGGATTTTGGCCTGGCTTATGACAGTCAGGCCCCTCCCCGGCGACGCCATGTCCGCCAGAAATCCGAGGCGCAGAAATTCAAGGAGGACCGAGACCATGCCTTTCGTGTCCTGGCCGACTACTTTCATTTGCTCCGCAAGTGGGAAACGGACTACACACCCAAAACACCGGAGGAAAATCCACATCCCCGATTCATGGAGGCAATCCAGAAAAAGGACTATGTGGGCTATCTGCTGGATTTTTTTCTGGAGAACAGCCCGGAGGAGCAAAAGCTGTGGATTGCCGAACATCAATCAGAAATAGCCAAATTGGAAAGGAGAGTGAAATTCATGGCTGATAAGACCACCAATCGAGAACGGTTACAAGAGATCACAGCGGGCATTGAACAGGGTATCAAGGAACTGTTTGAGAGCGAGAAGTATATGCGCTATCTGTCCGTCATGTCCAAGTTCCACCGCTACTCCGTCAACAACACCATGCTCATCTATATGCAGCGCCCGGACGCCACCCTGGTGGCCGGGTTCAACAAGTGGAAAAATCAGTTTGAGCGCCATGTGAAAAAGGGTGAGCATGGTATCACCATCATTGCCCCCACGCCCTACAAAAAGAAGATCGAGGAAATGAAGCGCGACCCGGATACTCATGCACCCATCCTGGACGCGGATGGCAAGGCGGTCATGGAGGAAAAAGAAATTGAAATCCCCATGTTCCGTCCGGTGAAGGTGTTCGATGTGAGCCAGACGGACGGAAAGCCCCTGCCAGAGCTGGCCTCCAGCCTGTCCGGGACGGTGCCGCACTATGAGGCTTTCATGGAAGCTCTGCGCCGCTCGGCTCCGGTTCCCATCGAGTTTGAGCCGATGGCCGAGAACATGGACGGCTATTTCTCCTCTGACCAGCAGCGGATCGCCATCCGGGAAGGCATGAGCGAGGTGCAGACTGTTTCCGCCGCTGTCCATGAGACCGCGCACAGTAAGCTCCACGACCCCAAAAAGTACGAAGCGGAGCCGACCTGGAAGATCGTGATGGTGAGCGAGGGCGGCACCAAGCATGACTTCCGTCTGGACTTCGCCACCGAAGCAGAGGCGGAACAGGCCGCCGCCGAGGAAGGCTGGCGCTATGTGGACGAGAATCGGTTTGAGTGGCGGTTGGAAGTGGAGGAAGATCTGACGGCGGTGAAACAGGCCGCCAAGAACCGCAACACCGAGGAAGTGGAGGCCGAGAGCATTTCTTATGCGGTTTGCCAGTATTTCGGCATCCAGACCGGCGAGAACAGTTTTGGCTACATCGCTTCCTGGTCGAAGGACAAGGAGCTGAAGGAGCTGCGGGCCAGTCTGGAGACCATCAACAAGACTTCCTGCGAGCTGATTAACGACATCGAGCGCAACTACAAGGAAATCTGCAAGGAGCGCGGCATTGACCTGACTGCCGCCACGGAACCGCAGCAGGACTCTATCGAGCAGCTGGCAGCAGACATCGACCAGTTCACTTTCGATTATGACCCTTATGAGTATCGGAACAATGCAGATAGCCGTGAGGACGCACTGCACGAACTGACTGCCACACTCCGAAGCGGAGATGCCAGCGGTGTACGCGAATGGCTCCAGAATATCGTGAACGAGGATGAACCGGATGAAACCACCCAAAAAGCTGCCGAGCTTATGGGACGCTTGGATCAGCTGGTGCCGATGACTGAACCGGAACAGCTGACCGAGCCGGAAAATACCGAAAGTGTCCAGCCCAGCGCCGAGTACCGGGAGGCCCTGTTGGTGCTGGATGATACCAGCTACCTTCATGTTCAGCCCTGCGACACCGGCTGGGACTACACGCTCTACGATGTGGCAACCATGAAGCAGATGGACGGCGGCCAGTTGGACGGGCCGGATATGGGCCGTTCCACAGCGGTTAGCCATATCTGCGAGGACCTGGGGATGGGCGGCAAGTCCATCAAGTATGCGCCGCTGTCCATGATCGAGACTTTGCAGGAGGCGGCTTACCACCAGATGCAGGAACAGGTCAGCCAGCAGACCACAGAAGCTGCCGCCACCCAGCTGCCGGATGCCCAGGAGCAGGCGTTGGACGAGTATCCCATGCCGGACCCGGCACTGACTCAGGATGATCTGGAGAAATGCGGCTACCTGGACGGTGACCTTCTGCCCCTCTCCAAAGAGCGAGCCTATGAGCTGATGGAGCGAGACCTGACCGTTTATATCGTCCAGGAGGGTGAAAACCCGGAAATGGCCTTTGACACTGCCGACCTGGACGCCCATGACGGTATCTTTGCTGTGTCCCGCGAGGAATGGGAGCAAAGCCCGGACTTTCACGAAAAAGTTTTGGAACGACAGGATCGGCAGTTGGAACGGGAACAGGCGTTTCTTTCCCATGAGGGAAATTGTTTTGCTATTTATCAGGTGAGCAAGGATGACCCGCAGAATGTGCGTTTTATGAATCTGGATTGGCTGCAATCGCACAATCTGTCCGTAGAGCGGAGTAACTATGACCTTATCTATACCGCCCCTCTGGACGGTTCCGGCAGCACTATGGAGCAGCTGGAAAGGCTGTATGAGCAGTTCAATCTGCAAAAGCCGGTGGATTTTCACAGCCCGTCTATGAGCGTCAGTGACATCGTTGCCATCAAGCAGAATGGTCAGGTATCCTGTCATTACTGCGACAGTGTTGGTTTCACCCAGGTGCAAGGTTTCTTGCCGGAAAATTCGCTGAGAAATGCGGAAATGACGGTGGAAGATGATTACGGCATGATCGACGGTATCATCAATAACGGCCCAAAGGAGCCGACAGTGGCCCAGCTGGAACAACAGGCCCGCAGTGGTCAGCCCATTTCTCTTATGGACTTGGCAGCAGCCGTCCATCGAGAGGAACGGGAAAAGAAAAAGTCCCTAATGGAGCAGCTGAAAAGCCAGCCCAAGACGGAACACAAAAAGACAGCGCAAAAAAAGAGCGCGGAAAGGGAGCTTTGATATGAACAACTTCACCTTTGAGGAAACGAACCTTCTTTGCATCTACAACACCGGCAGCCGCACCGGGCTGATCGACGCTCTGACGGAGATGCGCGGTGAGCTTTCGCCGGAGGAAGCCGAGCTGCGGGAACTGACGGACAGCGCCCTGGGTAAACTCCAAGCTATGAACGACACCGAGTTTGCCGAACTGGAGCTGTACCCAGATTTCGACGAGTAAAAAACACACATAAAGACCTGATGGGACGGCCTGATATGCCGTCCCATTTCTATTCAACATGAAGGGAGGACAGAAAACCATGCCATCCAAAGCTGAATTTTACCGGCAGATGGCCGAACAGGTATCGACCCAGCTTGTAGGCAGCTGGAAGGAGTGGACGGCTTTTCTCACCACCGCCGCCCGCCTTTATAAATACCCATTCCACGAGCAAATGATGATTTACGCCCAGCGCCCGGATGCCACCGCCTGCGCCGAGTATGACCTGTGGAATGAAAAAATGGGACGGTATGTGCGCCGTGGCTCCAAGGGTATTGCCCTGGTGGACGATTCCGGCGACAAGCTTCGCCTGCGCTATGTGTTCGATATTTCCGATACCGGCACCCGTGAACATTCCCGTACACCCTGGTTGTGGCAGCTGGAAGAACAGCACATTGGGCCTGTGTCGGCCATGCTGGAGCAAAACTACGGCGTTGCCGGTGACAATCTCGCCCAGCAGCTCACGGATGTAGCCGGAAAGCTGGCGAGTGAGTATTGGGACGATCATCAGAGAGATTTCCGCTATATCGTTGACGGTTCGTTCCTGGCGGAGTACGATGATTACAACATCGAAGTCCAATTTAAGTCCGCCGCCACCGTCAGTATCGCCTATGCCCTGATGTCTCGCTGTGGGCTGGATACGGAACAATATTTCCAGCATGAGGACTTCATGCCGATTTTCGATTTCAATACCCCGGCCACGGTTGGGGCGTTGGGCGCGGCGGTCAGCCAGATTAACCAGCAGGTTTTGCGGCAGATCGGCGTCACCATCCAGATCTATGAGCGCGAGCAACTCGCGGAAAGGAGCGTTACACATGGAGAACAGCCTGACTTACACGATGAACGGAGATTATCAGATTCCCGACCTGAAGCTGACCGAACAGCCGGAGAAGCCCCTGGGCAAGTACGGCAGGATGCGGAAAGCGTACCTGAAGGAACACCGGCCCCTGATTTACAATCAGCTGCTGCTGACCGAGAAGCTGTACCCGCACCTCATCGAGATCGACGAGACAGCGCAGAGCCGTCTGGAGCAGATGATGCCCCAGCTGGCGAAAGACGCGGGCGCGACGGAGCAGCTGAAAGCCAGCGACCCGATGCGCTGGGTGGGCCTGATGAACACCTGCAAAGCCCAGGCCGAGGAGATTCTGATGGCGGAGCTTATTCACAGCTGAGTTTCTTCCTCTCCGAAGCAGAACAAATCAGAATCATAGATGAAGCAGAGAATGTGAAAACATCCTCTGCTTTTTCTTTTGCCCAGGCTGACATCGACCATGTGCTGCGGCTGGGCGGCAACACCTATCGCCAGAGAGAGCGCATTGTCGCGGCCTTTGAGGAGCAGAAGTCCACCACCGAGATCGCAGACACCCTGAAAACCCTGTACCATGGCGGCAACGGGATTGGCAGCATCACTGCATGGTATGCCGAGGATGGAATCCATCTTTCCCACGGCAAAACTGCCCGTTACGATAAGTCCGCCCAGGTCATTTCCTGGGAGAGTGCCGCTGAGCGTATCGGCCAGCTTTTGCAGGACGGCCAGTTTGCCACCAATGTGGAGCTGGCTGAGGCTGCGGGCTATGAACGCTCCCTCCTCGCGGAAAAGTTCTGGAATCTGTACCACGATTTCAGCGAGGAAGCCAGAGAAGCTGGGTATCTGCCCATCCTTTCCAACAATCCGGGGCGCGGTTTCCCGGAGGAATCTGCATGGCTCACCGAACAGCTGAAAAGCCCGGAGTTTCGCCAGAACCTTGCGGAAGAATATGCTGCCTTCTGGACGGCCTACCAGCAGGATCGGGATTTGCTGCGCTTCCACTACCATAAACCCAAAGAAATTTGGGAGAACCTGCAAGATCTGTCCTTGCCTCGCACCACCTTTACCTCTCAGTTGACGGAAGTACCTTCGGTCAAGCAGTTTATCTCTGAGGACGAGATCGACGCCGCCATGACCAGAGGCAGCGGATTTGAGGGCGGTAAGGGCCGAGTTTTCACCTTTTTCCAGGAACCCCATACGGATAAGGAAAAGGTGGATTTTCTCAAACATAAGTATGGTATTGGCGGTCACTCCCATGCCCTGTCCGGTGCAATGAAAAGCGATGAAAGCCACGACGGAAAAGGTCTGCACTACAAAAAAGACGGCTGCCCGGATGTGCATTTCACCTGGGAGAAAGTCGCCAAACGGATTACCGACCTGATCCAGAAGGGACGCTATCTCACAGAACAGGAACAGGCGGAGTATGACAAAATCCAGGCAGAAAAGGCCCTGGCGGAAGAAGATGCCCTGCAAGCCCAGCAGCCGGACCCGGCTGTGTGGGAATACAACGGCGTCAAGGAGCGCCACCCGGATGATATAATCCTCTACCAAATGGGGGATTTTTTTGAGCTGTACGGTGAGGACGCCAAAACTGCTGCTGCGGAACTGGACCTCAATCTCACGACCCGCGCTATCCCCGGCGGTGGCCGTGTGGAAATGTGCGGCTTTCCGGCAAACCGGCTGGAGCAGGTTGTGGAACAGCTGCGGGATAAGCATGATGTGACCATTTCCGCTGTCCCGAAGGGCGGCAGGGAGCGGCAGGAGTATTCCATGCCCTCTATCGACCATGAGGCGGAACAGCACATCAATGCCCAGGAAGCGGAGTTTGGCGCAGACGGGACCAGAGTATTTCAGGAGACCGAAGCAGCCGCAGCCCCTACGATTCGAGAACTGCATGAGCAATACAAGCCCATTGTACTTGCCGCTGTTATGGAAGATGTGCCATATCGCAATGCCTGCGGTCACAGTGACCATGAGAACGCCGTGATCGAGGGCAATGCCGCTATTCGCCGTGCTGTCCTGGGATCTGGCAACATGGAGCTGCTCCGCCTCTATTCCGACACACCGGAGTTCCGCCAGCGCCTTCATCGAGAAATCATCGACGAGACCTATCCCAAGCTCCATGAGCTGCTGCACCCTCTCACGGACAATGACATCGACAAGGCTATCCAGGACTGGAACGGCAAAATCGAAAGTAAACACGCCGTTGTCCGTTACATGGAGAAACATGGGCGGGAAAAAGATACCGCTGCATGGCTGGCCCATGAGTTTGACGGCGGCGATGGCAAAACCCCGTTTTCGGTTCGCCCGGAAAGCCCCGAAGGAACGGTGCTGCCCTGGCCCAAGGTACAGCGCCGGATCGCTCAGCTTATCAAGGAGGACCGGTTCTACACCGAAGCGGAACAGGACCGGTTCGACAACATCGACCCCATCGCCATTCGGGAGGCTTTGGCCGAGCGCGGCATTGTGAATGGTGAACTGGTGGATGAGGAAAAACTGGATAATGACCCATTCATCCAGCGTGTTATGGCGGATGTGGAGGCCATATCCAGAGAGAGCGTCCCGGCAGATGAGCCGGAACAGCCTTCTCCCCATAATTTGCGTGTTCTGGTTTCAGATGAGGAATACGCTGCGGCTCGTGGCACACTCCGGGAGCGAACCTCCTACGATCCAGCGGTTCCTCCTTACAATGTGGGTGATATTGTCTATCTGGATGACCGGCCCCATCAGATCACAGAGCTGCGGGATGACACGGTGCAGCTGCTGCCCACCGGCATGAGCTATCCCATCTACCGGGCTGAGAGCCGGGAACGGTTTGAGCAGCTTTTGCGGGAGGATAACCGCAACGACTTCTATACCGAATTCCTGCCTGCAAATCTGGATACGGTGGACCAGGACCTTCGGGATGTGCTGGCCCATGGCCTGATTGGTGAGGCGGACAAGGCGGAGCTTTCCGAGCTTCTTCGCAACGGCAAGAGTAACCAGGAGGTAGCCTTGTGGCTGAGCCGGGCCTATCCCAACATCGTGGAAACGATGGAGCTGGAGACCGGCGAGACCGCCGATTACCGCACGATGCCGGAAGGTATCGAGCTGGAAGTGCTGGATGCAGATGAAAAGCGTCTGGCCATGCTGTTCTTCCAGTGGAGCGAGGTTGCGCCTTTGCTGCGCGGGATGTATGCCCGTCAGTTGGACGGTTTTGAGCAGGAACGCCCCGAACCGGCTGCCGAAACCCCGGCCTTCCAAGCCGAGACTGTGGCTGTCTATCCGGGCGATAAGAACAATCTGCCCTATGATGTGGTTGTTCAGACCCTGCGAACCAATGAGCCGGAGCCGCCCACGCCTGCTGTCGAGCCGGAAAAGACTCTGGATGAGGTACTGGACGAACACCCCGTTTCCATTCAGGTAAACGGCGAGTGGCAGACCTTCCCCAATGTCAAAGCTGCCGAGGAAGCCTCCTATGAGGAATACAAGGCCAATCTGCGTCGCACCGCCGAGAATTTCCGTATCACTGACGATCACCTGGGCGAAGGCGGCCCCAAGGCTAAGTTCCAGGCCAATGTCGAGGCAATCAAGCTGCTGAAATACCTGGAGGAAACCACCGAGCAGGCAACGCCGGAACAGCAGAAAATCCTTTCTCGGTATGTGGGCTGGGGCGGCCTTGCCGATGCCTTTGACCCCGACAAGGAAAGCTGGAGCAAGGAATATGCCCAGCTGAAGGAACTGCTGACCCCGGAGGAATACGCTGCTGCCAGAGGTTCCACCCTCAACGCGCACTACACCAGCCCTACGGTCATCAAAGCGATTTACGAGGCTGTGGGCCGCATGGGATTTGAGACCGGCAACATCCTGGAGCCGTCCTGTGGTGTAGGCAATTTCTTCGGTATGCTGCCGGAGGAAATGCGAAACAGCCGTCTTTACGGCGTGGAGCTGGATTCCATCAGCGGGCGTATTGCCCAGCAGCTCTACCCCAAGGCCGACATCACCGTGGCAGGGTTTGAGACCACCGACAGGCGGGATTTCTACGATCTGGCGGTGGGTAATGTACCGTTTGGCCAGTATCAGGTTCGGGATAAAGCCTATGACAAGCTGAATTTCAGCATTCACAACTACTTTTTCGCCAAGGCTCTGGATCAGGTTCGTCCCGGTGGCGTGGTGGCCTTTGTCACCAGCCGCTACACGATGGACGCCAAGGATTCCACCGTGCGCCGGTATCTTGCTCAGCGCGCCGAACTGCTGGGGGCCATCCGTCTGCCCAATGACGCTTTCAAAAAGAACGCAGGTGCCGAGGTCGTTTCGGACATCATCTTCCTGCAAAAGCGTGACCGTCCGTTGGACATCGTGCCGGAGTGGACGCAGACCGGGCAGACCGAGGACGGCTTTGCCATCAACCGCTATTTCCTGGACCACCCGGAAATGGTGCTGGGCCGACAGGAACCGGAAAGCACCGCCCACGGCATGGACTACACCGTGAACCCCATCGAGGGGCTGGAGCTTGCCGATCAGCTGCATGATGCCGTGAAGTACATTCGCGGCACCTACCAGGAGGCCGAGCTGCCGGAGCTGGGCGAGGGCGAAGCCATCGACACCTCCATTCCTGCCGACCCCAATGTGAAAAATTACTCCTACACCGTGGTGGACGGCGCTGTATATTTCCGTGAAAACAGCCGCATGGTGCGCCCTGACCTGAATGCCACCGCCGAAGCCCGTGTAAAAGGACTGGTTGGGCTGCGGGAATGTGTCCAGCAGCTCATTGATCTGCAAATGGACGCCGCCACACCGGACAGCGCCATCCAGGATAAACAGGCCGAACTGAACCGGCTCTATGACAGCTTCTCTGCAAAATATGGCCTTATCAATGACCGGGCGAACCGGCTGGCCTTTGCTGATGATTCCAGCTACTATCTGCTCTGCGCGCTGGAAGTCATTGATGAGGACGGCAAGCTGGAACGCAAGGCGGATATGTTCACCAAGCGCACCATCAAGCCCCACAAGGCGGTGGACACTGTGGATACCGCAAGTGAAGCTCTGGCCGTATCAATTTCCGAAAAAGCCTTTGTCGATATGGCGTATATGGCGGAGTTGACCGGCAAGACCGGCGACGAACTGGCCGCCGAGCTGCAAGGCGTGATCTTCCGTCTGCCTGGGCCTGTGCCGGAGG
>ERZ825896.3922-NODE-3922-length-11985-cov-3.327661_pt1 | contig 11985 bp, 14 predicted proteins | sample MGYA00519858_ERZ825896 | MGnify/ENA primary metagenome ERZ825896 (study PRJEB31778, sample SAMEA3449214) | human gut metagenome | biome: human gut; feature: human-associated habitat; material: faeces | place: United Kingdom | collected 2010/2012 ... | reverse complement strand
TAATTTTACGGCGGACATAATTGTTCGCCGTAAAATTTCTTTTTCCCACTTTTGGGAGAAAGTACTTATTTCAGTTTTCCATATATCTCATCCGTTACTATTTCACACCATTCGGATGATGTTTTTTCTCCCGGTACTTCAATTGCCAGATGTGAAAACCATTCATCTGGTGCTGCTCCATGCCAGTGTTTTACTTCTGCCGGAATATTGACACAATCTCCTGGTTTCATTTCTACTGCTTCTTTTCCTTCTTCCTGATAGTATCCACGTCCTGCAATGCAGATAAGAATCTGTCCGCCTCCGCTTTTTGCATGATGAATATGCCAGTTATTCCTGCAACCAGGTTCAAAAGTCACATTGAAAATTCCAACCTGTGACGTAGACACAGGAGCCAAAAAACTTTTTCCTGTAAAATATTGTGCAAATTTATCATTTGGCTCTTCAATCGGGAATATCATCTTTTTAGCATGAGCTCTCATTGCTTCATCTTCATATGAAAGATCACCTTCGTCTATACTCCAGACATCTTTTGCAAGATTGAATGCCGCCCATCCTTTTGGCCACCCTGCATAAAATGCTATATGTGTAATCACGGCTGCAATTTCTTTCTGAGTCACTCCATGAGCTTTTGCATTTTCAAAATGATGTACTAAAGATGTATTAATCATTCCTGAAGCGATAAGTGCTGTGACTGTTATAATACATCTTGTCTTTACATCAATATCCTGATTATTCCAGTTTTCTCCAAACAAAACATCATCATTAAAATGTGCAAACTGTGGTGCAAATTCATTCAGTGCGTTTCTTCCTGCTGTCTGTACAATTTTTTTCACTTTAATCACCTGTCCTTATTTTAACTTTGCTCCATCCTTAAAAGCATTTCCCACACGTTCTCCAAGTCTGTAATATCCGTGATGTACCGGATCATATGTAATTGGTGTAAACTTACTAAGATCAATTTCTCCGTCATCACCGAGATATTTCTCATCTGCACTTACATTTTTAATTTCCGCAAGATACTTGCTGCCATCAATGACTTTTACAAGTTCACACTCAAGAGTCAATGGAAGTTCATTGATGATTGGTGCATTTACAAATTCACCTTTCGTTGTAGTAAAGCCTGCTTTTTGCATCTTATCTGCTTCTTTATTTGCAGAAACAATTCCCACATAATCGCAGGCAACCAGATGTTCAAGATCTGCCACCCCTACTGTAAAAGCCTTATTTTTTATAATATTGTCTGTTGTCTTATGGGCAGACAAATCTACAATAATCTCATTTGCACCTACAATTCCGCCCCATGCAGCGTTCATTACATTTGCCTTTCCATTTTCATCATAGGTTCCCAGAATCATAACCGGCTGTGGATATAAAAATGGCTTTGCTCCAAAATTCTTTCTCATTGTCTTATCTCTCCTTATTCTTATTTTTGCCCGTCTACCGTTGGCACTGTTTTTTATACATTTATTATAAGCAGTTTGCATATTTTTCAGAAGTTCCTGTTTGTTTGTCAGTCTTAACCTTATGGTTATTTGTTTATCTCCATCTTTATCTGCCCGATCCATTCTGTAATCACATCTTCCGAAGTTTCCAGATGGTCTTTACCCATAGAATCAAACTGAATCTGCATTTCATGTGCAAAGGCAGCTCCTTTGCACTTGTCCTTCATATCTTTAATTACATGTCCCGGCCATCCGCCATTTGTCATAAATGGAATTACTGTCTTTCCTGTAAAGTCGTTTACTGTTAGAAATGTCAGCACTGCAGGTGCCATTGTATACCACCATGTTGGCGTTCCAATCGCAAGTACATCATAATCTGCAAGATTTACAGATAATGGATTAATCTGAGGCGTAAAGCCTGCCTCTACCTCTCTTTTTCCCTGTTCAACCACATCTTCATGACTGCCGCTGTATGGCTCTGTTGTTTCGATTCTCGCAATATCTGCACCTGTCCCATTAGTCAGCTGCTCTGCAATTCTTTTCGTGTTTCCATTTGACCAGGAATAATATACAACTAACATTTTCTTCATTATCTCTATTCTCCTTTACTTATTTTAACCCCTGTAAACAGATAGATATAACCCACCATGACTACCGCCAAGAAAGCCACTATTACCCCTATTGTTATCTTTTTCCTTGTTTTCATTGCTCACCTCTTTTATTTCTTCTGTATTTTTGAACCTCCAAACACCTGCGACATCGGCATATGGGCAAGCATCTCATCAATAGATTTTACTTCATCCTGAGTCAGCTTTATATCTGCTGATTCCATATTTTCTTCCAGTCTATTTACTTTTCTTGTTCCCGGAATTGGTACGATATATGGTTTCTTTGCAAGCATCCATGCAAGAGAAATCTGTGCAGGCGTGGCATTTTTTTCTTCTGCAATCACTTTCATCCAGGACATAAATTCATTATTTTCCTTTAATCCTTCTTCTGTAAACTGTGGCATTGCGCTTCGATAATCTCCCGGCTTTTCAAATTCCCCATGGGAATGATATGCTGCTGTCAGTAATCCATTTGCAAGCGGCGAAAATGCAACAAATCCTATTTTCAATTCTTCAAGCACCGGGAATAATTTCTCATAATCCCTGTACATCATGGAATATCTGTTCTGAATCGCTGTAACCGGGCATACTTTATGTGCACGTCGAATAATCTCTTCACTGGCTTCTGATAACCCCCAGTGTGTGATTTTTCCCTGCTCCATTAACTCCTTCATAGCTCCTGCCGTCTCTTCAATCGGTACAGTCATGTCAATACGATGAATATAATATAAATCAAGATGGTCTGTGTTAAGTCTCATTAAAGATCCCTCAATCGATGCTTTAATCGTCTCCGGTCGTCCATCAGGAATCAAAGGTTTATTTACAGTTGTTGCAGTTTCATCAAAACGTATCCCACACTTTGATGCAAGGACAATTTTGTTTCTATATGGCCTTAACACTTCCCCAAGCAGTTTTTCATTGTGATGAGGGTCTTCTGTTGTTCCGTATATCTCTGCCGTATCAAAAAATGTGCAGCCTTCATCGAGCGCTTTTTCAATCAATTCTTCTGCTTCTTTCTGTGTTGAAACAGTTCCATATGCATGACTCATTCCCATACATCCAAATCCGATTTCTGATACTTCTAAGTCTCTTCCTAAAATTCTTATCTCCATCTTTATCTTCCTTTTCTATATTTCAAACTTTACTGTAAGTATAAAAAAAAGAGACTCCGGACAGAAGTCTCTCTTTGTTACGATTCCTCCAAATATTTTTATATTCTTTTATAATCCAAGACTGTCTATCCATGAACTGATATCTGATTCAGACGCTCCACCATGGAATCGTTCCCCTTCTTTCCAGTCACCTGTTCCTGTCATCTCTTCCAGAAGATTACCGCTGTCACCGATTCCCGAGGTCGCTGCTGTACAGAATGGGATGACTGTTTTTCCTGTAAAGTCATTCTCTTTTACAAAGTTATCTACTGGCCATGCTGCAATTCCCCACCAGATAGGATAGCCAATGTATACCGTATCATATGAATCCCAGTTATCAACTGTTGTAGACACCAGTTCCACATCTCTTAAGCTCTCATCATCATGTTCTCTTGACACCCGGCTGTCATCATCTGTCCAGTCAAGGTCATCATCTGTATATGGCTCCACAGGCTCTATTTCAAACATATCTGCCTCTGTAATTTTTGCTATCTTTTCAGCAACATCTTTTGTATTTCCTGAAGCTGAATAATATACAACCAATGTTTTTCCATTTCCTGTTGATGTATTTTCTGTTGTATCTGTAGTGTTTTCGAAATTTGTATCCGCTTCTTCATTTCCAGACTGTTTTGTACTTGTAGACTGGTTTGTATTGCTTGCTCCACATCCTGCCATCAAACCGATTGCCATGATGCATGTTAAGAGTACTGCTGCTATTTTCTTTGTTTTCATTCTAAGGTCACCTCCTGTCGTATAAAATGTTTGTCACGCTAATTTCTATCGGATGAAATTGGTAAATACAAAATCCGGTGCCTTTGGCATTTCAATTCCCATTTTTGTCGCAACATTTTTACAGTTAATGAAATATGCCATATTGTTTCCAAGGATGTGCATAACCTGCATTCCTTCGAGATCTTGTTTTACTTCATCCGGATTCGTCCCATGTACCATATTCCAATATCTCGATGTAATAATCGGCATCTGCATCAGACCAAAATATTTATTTACCTGGTCCCATGTGGCAGTTGTTCCGGCCCTTCTTGCTGAAATTACCACAGCGGCAGGTTTCAGGCGGAATCTGTCGCCGCCACCGTTTAAATCGGCATAAAAGACTCTGTCCATAAAGGATGTGATTGCACCGCCTGCACCACCCCAGTGTACCGGAGTTCCAAATACGAATCCGTCATAATCCCCTGCTATTTCCAGAAATTCATTCACGATATCATCCAGGATGCATTTATTTTTTTCCTGACATTTTCTGCAGGCAATACATCCTGAAATCGGCTTATTTCCAATCCAGAAAATATCTGTACTTATGCCATTTTCATTTAATGCACTGGATACTTCACAAAGAGCTGTATAAGTACAGCCATTTTTGTGTGGACTGCCATTGACAAGTAATACTTTCATTGATTTTTCCTCTTATGCTTACCAGTTCTTTTTTTCTTTTGAACTGTCATTATTCTTTTTTCTTTCCTCAACCATCTTCACGAACCATTCCACCATATTCGGATCCTGATGCGAGAAGAAGGAGCTTGTCTTCTTGTCCAGTTCTGCAATAGTCTTCATATCTTCATCAGAAAGTGTGAAATCAAAAACATTAAAGTTTTCTTCCATTCTCTCAATGTGTGTTGATTTCGGAATAACCACTACCCCTCTCTGAATATGCCAGCGAAGCATAACCTGTGCCGGAGTCTTCTGATATTTTTCTGCAATCTCTGCGATGACAGGATTCTCAAAGGTGCCTCCTCTGCCCTCACCGAATGGTGCCCATGCTTCTAACCGGATATCATATTTGTCTGCCCATTCCTTCATCTCTTTCTGCTGATTGAAGATGTGGGTTTCCACCTGATTTACCATAGGTTTAATGCGGTTGAAGGATGCAAAATCAACCATTCTGTCTACATAAAAGTTGGAAATTCCGATTGCTCTGATTTTTCCCTCATCGTACAGATCTTCCAATGCATGGTAAGCACCGTAAGCATCTGAAAATGGCTGGTGAAGCAATACCAGATCCAGATAATCTGTCTTTAACTTTTTCATGGATTCAAGAACTGATTTCTTTGCTTCTTCATATCCATAATGTTCAACCCACACCTTTGTTGTAAGGAAGATTTCTTCTCTTGGAATGCCTGACTTTTGGATTGCATTCCCCACCTCTTCCTCATTAAAATAACTCTGTGCTGTATCAATCGCCCGGTATCCAACTTTTAAAGCATCAAGCACACATCTTTCACATTCCTCTTTTGTTACCTGATATACGCCATATCCCAGTATTGGCATTTTTACACCATTATTTAATGAAATATATTCCATTGTCGTATCCTCCTTGTTTTCTTTCATTCATCTTACATTCATACTATAATACTGATAGATTCCTTTGAGAAGTTTCGATAAGTTTTTCAGTCTTAACCTTTCGGTTTATTCTGGTTCTTACTGATTGAACAGCCATCCCATAATTTCTTTGTCACGACAAAACAGATAGCCACCGCCATGCTGATAAGTGACCGGTGTTCCTTCAAAGTAATCTTTATCTTTTACATCCAGTACCATCAGTTTATCAATCTCTGATTCCGATAATCCCTGTTCTTTGTAAAGCTCATGTATCTGCTGATGTCTGTCCCCAGTCATTTAACTGTGGAGCTACAATAATCATATCGGTAATATACTTCTGTGCTTCAAATCCAAAATCTTCTGTCCGGATATTTTCTCCCACGCCCTGAAAATATAATCCCTGATATCCGGGTAATGTTACATATAATGCATATTCCTTTGTCCCGTCATATGCATCCGGAATATATACATTGTAATGAATGTCCCCTTCATTTGGAGAATGAAGAACATTATCCAGGAGGAAGCCCCGGTATTCTTCGCTTCCCGGCGTAACATTTTCCAATTCATCTCCGGATGTATTTTTTTCTGTATTTTCTTTTTTCTCATCTGTCTTCTGCTGTACGGTCTGTACCTGGTTTATTGTTTGTTGATTCTTCTTTTCATCCCTGCCAGGTTTTGAAAAGTAGATATATACCATGATTACCATTGCTAAAATAACAACTCCAATAATTGTAAGTACTAATTTCCGCTTTTCCATAAACACACCACCTTCTTTCAGTATGAACCTTTTCGTTTTCTCTTACCTGTTTTCTTTAGAAACACTCCACTATAATATCCAATAAATGCTATCAATATCATTACTGCCAGATAATCCAGCAGAAAAGGAAAGATCCCTTTTTCATAATCATAAAATGCAAAATGCATCCTCTTAATCAGATAATCTCCTATCTGTCTGTATCACTCTGAACGCATTATATTTTCCTTTCCTTACAGAGGTCACCCATTTATGATTCAGTATGTAATGTGAAATAAAAAGCACAAGCATCGCCATACCAATCCACTCTCATATTGTCTTCCCAGAAAGATATTGCACAATCAATCCATCCTTCTGCTACAGTCCCCTCTCCCAATCCAAATCCATGAGAAAGGCCTTTAAATACTTCTATTTTTGTATTTGAACCATTTTGTTGTATCTGGGAAATATAATTTTCCATACTTCTGTATGATGCAATTCCGTCACTTGCTCCGACACAGGCATAGGTTGGCGTGAACATGATAACAGTCATGATGATTCCTCCAAGAGCTATCCTCTTTATCTGCATATAGTATCCTCCATTTTCACTTCAGCTAAAGTATAACAAAACGAGACTCCATTAGAAGTCTCGTTTTGTTATTCAGTATTAACCTTTAGGTTTCTACTCGCATGTATTCAATTTTTATTTTACCTTGTTAATAGCATTTATCAGCCGCTTAACCTTAATGGACGGTTTTTTCGAATGAAGAATTCCAAACGGCATAGTATAATCCCACTCTACTGGAATGATTCTGATCAGTGGATGAACACTTTCCCAGCTCTTGAATGCCAGTAATACCTCATTATTGTTTTCGCATCGGTTAAATGCTTCTACATTGTACAGATTAAAGTCTACAATATTGATTTCAGGATGATTTTTCATCATATCATCCCTTAGTATATCGCCATAATAACTCCATCCTCTTTGCATGAGCATAAGATTTTCTCCAGCCAGATCATCAAGTGTAATTTTTTCTTTTTTTGCCAGCCTGTGATGAATTGATACGGCCACACAAAATGGTTCTCTTGAAATCTCAGTGCCATCACAGCCTCTGAGTTCAAGCATTGTTTCATCAAAGATTCCAGCTATCACATCAATATTCTTTCCCATATTAGCCAGTATCTCTCTTGCATTCTCTGGTGTATTTTCAAATGTAATCAATTTAAACTTCATCTCCGGATATATTTTCTGTATCTTAGGCCAAAGTTTCACAAAAACTTCCGGTGGAGTCATCGGAGATATTCCAACACGAATGATTTCTTCATTATGATTCATTGCTTCCTGCGCCCGTATCAACGATTCTTTTGAATATTGAATCAGATATTTTGCATCCTGATAGAGCGATTTACCAGCTTCCGTAATAATAAGACCTCTGTGTGTTCTTTCAAATAGTTGCAAATTTAAGCTGTTTTCCAAAGAATTTATCTGTTTAATAACCGCAGGTGCACTTATATATAATTCTTCTGCCGCTTTACTAAAACTTCCTGCTTCTACAACGCAGATAAATGTATCAAGTTGTGGATTATACATCATGTAATTCACTCCTCTTTGTGATTTTAAATCATCTGAAATGCTTTCAGTGCCCCAATAATTGCCTCTTCTTTCTCCTTCGGACATTGTGGTTGCTTTGCTCCCTCTGACCTAGGAATATTAAAATTCTCCGCTAATTCAATTCCACACTTTCTCTTCACCTGTGCAATATACACATCCCATCATTATACTCTGCCACATACTTCTTTATCTTCTCATAAGTAGCCTGTCTACGCTCCGCTTCGGTCCGCGCTGGGCAAAGATCCCCTGGACCTCTAGCGCCTATCAGCCGCCGTTAAATCCATCTCGTCCATGTCAAGTCTCACATTCACATGATGCTTCGCTTCGTGGAGTTTGGACAATAAACATACCGTCTCCACATGAACCGTCTCGCAGAATTGATCCACCGCCGTCATCTTCTCCACGCGATATCCCGCCAGCTGCATCATCTCCAAATCACGTGCCAGACTGGTCATCTTACAGGAAATATATACAATCTTATCCACCCCATAATTCAAGATCTTCGGGAGTGCCTTCGGATGAATTCCGTCTCTCGGTGGATCCAGTACGATCACATCCGGCTTCTCTTCAATCTCATCAAGTACCTTAAACACATCTCCGGCAATAAATCTGCAGTTGGAAAGTCCGTTTCGGACAGCATTTTCTTTTGCTGCCTCGACTGCTTCTTCAATAATCTCGACACCGATCACTTTCTTCGCAACCGGAGCAAGCACCTGACCGATTGTTCCTGTTCCGCTGAACAGATCGAATACAACCTGATTATCAATATCTCCAATGTATTCTCTTACAGTCTCGTACAACACTTCTGCACCTTTTGAATTTGGCTGGAAGAAGGAAAATGGTGTAATCTTGAATTCCAATCCGAGAAGCTTCTCATAAAAGAAGTCCTGTCCATAAAGAATTCTTGTCTCATCACTCTTCACGACATCAGACAGGGAGTCATTCAATATATGAAGGATTCCAACAATCTTTCCTTCTAATTCTAATGCCAGAAGTTCTTCTACTAATGGAGTTAAGTCATATTCTTCCTGCGTTGTCGTTACAAGATTCACAAGAATCTCGCCTGTTGTATCGCCTCGTCTTAAAAGAAGATGGCGGAGATAACCGACATGCTGCATTTTCTTATAATAACTTACATTTCTTTCTTTGAAATAATTCAGCACACAAAGAAGAATCTTATCCATATCTTCATGGACAAGCTGACAGTCTCCTGCTGTCAGTACATCATAAGTACTTCCTTTTTTATGAAGACCGAGAGATAACGGACCGTCTTTGAATTCGTCTCCAAAAGAAAATTCCATCTTGTTACGGTAATGAAATTCCTTCGGGCTGTGCTTCACACCCTCAAAAAGATACTCGCCCTTTACTACCGGATCCATAATCCTGCGGATCTGCCCTTCTTTCATCTTCACCTGTTCTTCGTATGGCATCGTCTGATACATACAGCCACCACAGGCAGGAAAGATACTACAGACCGGTTCTCTTGTCTCTAATGGAGATTTCTCCAACACTTCAAGAAGTCTTCCTTCTGCATTTCCTCTTTTAAATTTATTTATCATAAAACGGATCTTCTGTCCCGGAATCCCATTTTTCACAGTAACATACTGTTCTTCCTCCGGAACAAATACAATCCCCTTGTTTGGGAAATCTACACGTTCAATAATACCCTCGTAGATCTGACCTTTTTTCATCCTAATCTCCTATCAATTCTAATCTATTTTAACAGAAAAACAGACAGGATGGTTTCTTCTCTCACCCTGTCTGCACTTTTGCAATTCACTCAAGAATTATACCTGATCATCCTCGCTGAAGTAATCATCAAAATCGTCATCAAAATCATCTTCAAAATCATCAAGATAATCCGGTGATACGAAACGATATACTGCATAAGCGATTGCAGCTACTGCTGCTACTGCTCCGATGATAGCCAGTGTCCAGATTACTGTATTCTTCTGCTTCTCAGCCTCATTCTTATGAAGAATCTCGTTCAATCTTGTTTCTGCAATGATGTCTTCTATTCTCTTGTTCATATTAACACGTCCTTTCTTCACCTTTTGTGGTGACAGATAATCTGTGTTTATTATAACACCTGACGATTCATATTACTACTGATTTATCATTTTTTTATAACTTTCTCATACCTTTACAAGCTTGGCAAATTTTGCAAACATCCTGCGTGTTCCGACACTGTCAAATTCAATCGTAACCTCGTGATCTCGTCCACCTTCTTTGATATCCGTTACTGTTCCTTCCCCAAACTTCACATGACGTACCCGGTCTCCGACCTCATAACCAAGTGGACCATTCCCACCTGCTGCCAGCTGACTTCCCTTCTGCAGTGATGCCAGTGCCTGACTTCCTGTAAGCGACTTACCCGCCCCCTGATTCTTTGCAGGTGTCATTCCGCCAAGTGCTCCTGCGAATGCCTGTGCCCGAAATGCTTCTCTGGCACGTGCATATGTATTCTGCTGTGCTGGAATCTCCGTCTCCTGGGTAAACTTCTTGTTTCCTGTATCAAGCAGTTCCCTCGGGATCTCTTTCACAAATCTTGACATCGGATTGTACTGTGTCTCACCGTGTACCATTCTTCTGCGCGCACTTGTCAAAGTCAGTTCCTGCTCTGCCCTTGTGATTCCAACATAACAAAGTCTCCGCTCTTCTTCCAGTTCTTCTCTGTCTCCTGCATTAATACTCATATATCCCGGGAAAAGCCCATCTTCCATCCCTGCAAGATAAACACGTGGAAATTCAAGTCCCTTTGCACTATGTAAAGTCATCAGAACAACATATTCCTGGTCTTCATCCAGACTGTCAATATCCGCAACCAAAGCAACTTCTTCAAGGAATCCGCTCAAGGTTGCCTTTTCATCTTTATCCTGACAACTTTCCTCATAAGTTGCCGCTTTACTGATCAGCTCGTCTATATTCTCTTTTCTTGTTTTCGCCTCTTCTTTATCTTCATTTTCGAGGCTTTCTATATATCCTGTCTTCTCAATCACTTCCTGTAAAAGATCTGTGATGTTCATCTCTTCTGCCAACGTCTTAAAATACTCGATCAATGCCGCAAAAGAGTCTAGTTTTGTTGCACTTCTTCCCACTCCTGCGATCAGCCCCGGTGCCAGTAATGCCTCATAAAAACCAATTCCACGTTCTGTTGCAGACTCCTGAATCCGGTTAATTGTTGTAAGACCGATTCCTCTCTTTGGGACATTAATGATTCTTCTAACCGCAACATCATCACGTCCATTGTCGATTGTCTTGAGATAAGCAAGAAGATCCTTAATCTCTCTTCTCGCATAGAAATTTACACCGCCGACAATCTTATAAGGAATATTCATGGCAATAAATTTCTCTTCCAGCAGACGAGATTGTGCATTCGTACGATAAAGAACTGCACTGTCATTATAGGACCCCCCCTGTCTGACAGCACTTTTGATATCTTCACCAATGAAATCTGCCTCATCAAACGCCGTATCAAACTGACGCAGACGGATCAGTTCGCCTTCTCCGTTCTCCGTCCAAAGTGATTTCTCCTTTCTTCCGCGGTTATTCGCGATCACACTGTTTGCTGCATTCAGAATATTCCCTGTAGATCTGTAGTTCTGCTCCAATTTGATCACCTTTGCATCCGGAAATTCATGCTCAAAGTCAAGAATATTCCGGATATTCGCTCCACGGAACTTGTAGATTGACTGGTCATCATCTCCAACGACACAAAGATTCTTATATTTTCCTGCAAGAAGGCTTACCAGCTGAAACTGGACTGTATTTGTATCCTGATATTCATCTACCATAATATAGCGGAATCTTTCCTGATAACTCTCAAGCACATCCGGCTGTGTCTGCAAAAGCTGCACTGTCTTTACAAGCAGATCATCAAAATCCAGTGCATTATTCGCTCTCATCTGCGCCTCATACTCGCGGTAAACCTTAGCAATCTTCATCTTTGCAAAGTCTCCTCCGGCATTCAGTTCAAATTCATCCGGAAGGATCATCTCATTCTTTGCAGATGAAATTGCTGAAAGCAGACTTCTTTCTTTAAACACTTTCGTATCCACATCTACTTTCCGACAGACTTCCTTAATTAATGTCTTCTGATCATCTG
>ERZ825896.3913-NODE-3913-length-12007-cov-2.769411_pt1 | contig 12007 bp, 8 predicted proteins | sample MGYA00519858_ERZ825896 | MGnify/ENA primary metagenome ERZ825896 (study PRJEB31778, sample SAMEA3449214) | human gut metagenome | biome: human gut; feature: human-associated habitat; material: faeces | place: United Kingdom | collected 2010/2012 ... | reverse complement strand
AAACAGCAGCTATTTGGGTTGCTTTCGCAAAGTGGAACCCGACTTACCGCTTTCCACGATAGAAGCCGGGATGTCTTTGCTGGTATAGTTAAATATAAAGTCTTGTGCTCTGCACTGGGAATTGATTTTTCTGGTAAAATGCAGACAACAAAACCTGGTCCTTACAGTTCGATCTGTGCGATTACTTCTTTCAGGGCATCAGCACTCTTTTTCAGCAGTGCAACTTCTTCTTTATTCATACGCATCTGAACTTTTCCCTGGATTCCATTTGGTCCTACAAGAGTAAGGGTACTCAGGCACACATCTTCAATCCCATACTCACCGTGAAGCATGGAGGATACAGTTGCAAGGGAATCGGAAGCTGCCAGGATCAGACCTACCAGCTGGCAAACGGTAGCAGATACTGCGTAGAAGGTTGCGCCTTTCTTTGCAATAACTTTTCCGCCGGATTTCTGTACATATTCCAGCATGGCTTCTTTATCCAGAGGTTTCACATCCTTGCCGTGAGCTTTCATTTCTTCATAATACTCATCTGTGCTGAGACCGGAAATGTAAGCGCCTGTCCATGGAATGAAGGAGGTGTCTCCGTGCTCGCCAAAAACATAAGCGTGGATATTTCCCTGGGCTACTTTGAAGTGCTCGGAAAGTCCATAGCGAAGTCTTGCTGTATCAAGAATAGTTCCGGATCCCATGATCTGATTCTCCGGAAGACCGGAAATCTTGGTAAATACATAGGTCATAATATCTACTGGGTTGCTTACGATAATATACTTTGCGTCTGGAGCTTCTTTTACGATCTGAGGAGTGATGCTCTTCAAAATGTTTACGTTTGTCTGAGTAAGCTCAATTCGTGTCTGTCCTGGTTTACGGGCGATTCCGGAAGTAATGATCACGATGTCTGAATCTTTGGCATCTGCGTAATCTCCGGCCACCAGAGATACAGGGCTTCTAAAGCAGGTTCCCTGCTCAATGTCCATAACCTCTCCTTCAACCTTCTCCTTGTTGATGTCGATCAGAACAATCTCGGAAGCGATCTCATCGTGTGCCAGTGTGTAAGCGATAGTGGAGCCAACGCTTCCAGCTCCGATAATGGTAATTTTGCTGCTCATAAAAAACTCCTTTCATGGGGGTTGTGGAATTTTGTCAACTTTTCCCTCTGTTTTGTCACTTTTTCGTGGGATTGGTTGGTTTTCCCTGTGTGATGTCCTTTGTTTCTTGTTTATTTTTTAACAATCACAGTTAGAAAAAAAGCGGGTAAAAACTTTATTTTCTGCCTTGTGACATGGCCTAAACCAGAAACACAGAGAATTTTCTTCCTGTTTTCCTGGTTCAAGTCATGTCACTATGTGTTTCTTGACAAACAATTCTCAACAAAAGGACTTTTCCCTCTTCGTCTCCGCATAAAATATTGGTTTTCTCCGCTCTCATTAAGATACCACAATGACAATCTTTTAACAACTATTTTTTTAAATTTTTATCATTATTTTGGGGCTTCTACATATTGCATAAATATAGGGGCTCTGTTTTGTATGATTTTATGTAGGTTACTTCTGTAAATCCCATTGTCCCCAGATTGGCGTCTCCCTTTTTCAGATATGCATTAATTTCCTTATTATTTACAATTTTCTGGTACTTCAAGTAGATCAGTTCTCCTTTTTAGCTTTTTTCTCAAGATAATTATAAGGAAAAAAAAGCAGGTTGTTGTCTCGGACATGTAAAATTTTGTTTAAATTTGAGAAGAAGAAAGCATCTGTCAGTTACGATTCGACAGATGCTTTTTTCTAAAGCATGTTTAAAAAATTATATATCTCACCAATGCTTTTTTCCTACCCGAATCAGCAGGCGTACAGCTTCACAATATTCTTCAGATTCTCCACAGCATAATCCATTCCTTCAACGGTAATGTGTTCGCATGGTCCGTGGAAGGCATAGCCGCCGGTTCCAAGGTTCGGACAGGGCAGTCCCATGAAGGAAAGCCTTGCGCCATCTGTGCCGCCGCGGATTGCAACTGTCTTAGGATTCAGCCCGGACTGCTGGACGGCTTTCTTGGCGTTATCGATCAGGTGCATGCAAGGCTCGATCTTCTCTTTCATGTTGCGGTACTGTTCTTTGATGATGAGGGTTACGGTACCTTCGCCGTATTTCTCGTTGAGAAGCTTGACGATATGTCTCATCAGCTCCTGGCGGCAGGCGAACATGGCGCTGTCGTGGTCACGGATAATGTAGTCAAGGCTTGCAGAAGACACATCTCCGCTCATTTCACAGAGATGGAAAAATCCCTCATACTCTTCTGTGTTCGCTGGGGTATCTCCTGCCGGAAGCATGTTATTGAACTCCATGGCAACCAGGGCTGCATTGATCATGGTGTTCTTACTGCTGCCCGGGTGTACAGAAAAGCCTTTGATCTTTACTTTCGCACCTGCGGCATTGAAGTTCTCATACTCGATCTCATTCTCCGCACCGCCATCTACAGTATAGGCAAAATCTGCTCCAAAGTCTTCTACATCGAAGAAGTCTGCGCCGCGGCCCACTTCTTCATCCGGGGTAAAGCCGATACAGATTTTTCCATGAGGAATGTTCTCTGTGATCACCTGCTCTGCCATAGTCATGATCTCAGCCACACCGGCCTTGTCATCTGCACCAAGAAGGGTGCTTCCGTCGGTGGTGATCAGGGTTCTTCCTTTTAAAGATGCCAGATGTGGGAAATCTTTCAAGGTAAGAGCATATTCACTGTCTCCCAACTTTACATCACCGCCGTCGTACTCCGGGATGATCTGTGGATTTACGTTTTCTCCGGAGAAATCAGGTGCTGTGTCCATATGTGCGATAAAGCCGATGGCTGGTTTCTCTTCCAAGCCTTCTGTAGCCGGGATCACGCCATAAACATAGCACTTGTCATCAATGCGCACGTCCTGAACCCCTATTTTTTTCAGTTCCTCTGCCAGCTGGTTTCCCAGGTCAAACTGACGGCTGGTGGATGGCACGTTCTCCTGCTCATCCTCGCTTGTGGTATATACTTTCACATAATTTAATAAACGTTCGTATGCACGCATTTTTGCTTTTCTCCTTCTCATGTATTCTTTATTTTCAAGCAGCTCGGCTAAATAATTTTACAGCTCTTCCAGTTTCTCCAGTTCCCCGCCAAATGAAGTATCCATACATTCTTCAAAAGACGCTTCCTTCTTCATCTTCTCCAGTGCCACTCCCGCCTTCTTTACAGTCTGCACCGTTCCGGCACCTGCTATGCAGCCGCCAGGACACGCCATGCCTTCCAGCAGATATCCGTTGTATTTCCCTGCTTTGGCTGCCATCAGCATCTTTTTACACTCCTGAAGTCCGTTAGCACTGACTATCTTCACCTCGCGATCCGGATCCATTCGCTTTACAGCTTTCACAACTGCGGCTGCCACACCGCCGCTAACAGCGAAGCCACGACCGTCACTACTGGCCTGGGTAAGAGGCTCTTCCTCCGGAAGGCTGGCGAAATCAACATCCTTGGCATCAAACATGCCTTTCACCTCTTCAAAGGTGAGAACGAAGTCCACATAGCTTCGAACCGATTTACGGCTTGCCTCCAGCTTCTTGGCTGCACATGGTCCTACAAACACGATCTTGCAGTCTGGCTCTTCCTGCTTCAGAAGTCTGGCAGTCAGTACCATGGGAGTAAGCGCCATGGAAATGCAGTTGGCAAGCTGTGGAACCGTCTTTTTTGCCATAACAGACCATGCCGGGCAACAGGAGGTTCCCATAAACGGAATTTTCTCTGGCACTTCCTTCATGAAGTCCTTAGCCTCCTCAATGGTACAAAGATCTGCACCCACAGCCACTTCCTTAATATCCGTAAATCCAAGCGCCTTAAAAGCTCCCCGAAGCTGGGTATTCTTCAATTCCGGTTCAAACTGACCTGCCACAGCCGGCGCTACAATGGCATAAACTGGTGTATCACTTTTTAATGCCATAATGGTCTGATAAATCTGTCCCTTATCTACAATGGCACTGAACGGACAGCTTACCAGGCACATTCCACAGGAAACACACTTGTCATAGTCGATCTCTGCTCTGCCATACTCGTCTGAATGGATGGCATTCATTCCACAGGCCTTGGCACACGGACGCTCCTGCTTGATAATGGCATTATATGGACAGGATTCCAGACACTTTCCACATTTGATGCATTTCTCCTGATCGATCACAGACCGCCCGTTTTCCATGTGGATAGCCTGCTTGGGACAGACCTCCTGACAAGGATGTTCCAGACAGCCCTGGCAGCCCTCTGTGACAATCACACGCTTCTCCGGACAGGAGTTGCAGGCGAATTTAATAATATTGATAAGGGGCGGCTCATAATATTTCTCTTCGATCAAGCTGGCTTCTACGCCCTTGGAAATTGGCGCATGCTCGGAAATGTTTCGAAGAGGCAGTCCCATTGCCACACGCAGTCTCTCTCCTACGATAGCTCTCTCCAGAAAAATACTGTCACGATATGTTGCAATCTCTCCTGGAAGAATTTTGTACGGAAGATCATCCATCTCTTTCTCAATGTCGCCCTCATAGGCAAGCCGGGCAATTTCAGTAAAAATCTGGTGTCTGATTTTTGTCTTTGATGAGTATAGTCCTCTCATTCTTTTTCTCCTTATGCTGTAGTATTTTGCACCAGCCAGATTTTACCGCAATCAATCTAACTGTCTTTATAAAGTTTTCTTTCTCCGCTTTTTTAAATAGTTGATATAAATTCATCAAGTATTTATTATACCACCTATCATACAAAAAAATTATAATTTAAGCAAATCTTTTTCCAATTTCTTTTCCTGGAGCATGTATGAAAAAGGCTTTCTTTTAGTGTGTTGAAAGTTGTTCAAATGTGTCCCTCCTGAAGAACTTTTCACCCTCCCAACACATTAAATAAGAAATGCACGCAAAAAAAGACACTGTACAGATTTCTCCACACAATGTCTTTCTTCAAAATTTTCACATAAAATATTATTTCATCCACCTATCTGGCAATCCAGATCACAGACGGAATGCACTGCTTTTTTTAAAAGTTCCATATGCTCCGGTTCTGGAGGAAGTATCTCCGGCAGCTTGTATTCTCTTCCAAGCCAGTCGTACTTATCCTGTCCCAGACGGTGATATGGAAGAAGGTGAATCTTCTTCACACCTGGCAATGTAGATGCAAAGGAAGCAATAGACTTGATTTCCTCCACACTGTCATTGAACGTTGGAACGACAGGTACACGAATCACCAGATTGGTCTGGCCAGAAAGAGCTACCTTTCTGGCGTTCTCCAGAGCCAGTCCATTGGGCTTGCCTGTAAACTGCTTATGCTTCTCCTGATTGGTATGCTTGATATCCATCAGGTAAGTATCCAGATAAGGCAGTACCATCTCTATATTTTTCCAGGGAACACAAGCCATACTCTCGATAGCTGTATTAATTCCACGCTCTTTCGCTGCGCGAAGAAGGTCACGGGCAAATTCCGGCTGACAGAGACATTCGCCGCCGGAAAGTGTCATTCCGCCGCCGGAACGGTAGTAGTATGGGCGATCCTTCTCTACCAGTTCGATCATCTCGCAGACCGTTACGTCTCGTCCCATGGTCTTCACGCCGTCTGGAGTTTTCATTGTCTGGATCTTATATTCCTGGGATTCCGGATTGCAGCACCACTGGCATCTGAGCACACAGCCTTTCAAAAACACAATGGTACGGATTCCAGGACCGTCATGGATGGAATAGCGCTGGACGTCGAAAATACGTCCTGTAGTGTCTAAATATTCCATAGATTTCTCCATTATACGGAAGTGCCAGCAGACTTCTCTTAACGAAGCCACCAGCAATTCCATTTATATTTTTCGCAGAAAGTTCCCATTCACAGCCACACTTATCATCTCGCTAAGAAGTGAGCTATGGGGCAATTATAACTCTCCTGCATAAGAGTCTGCTGACTTTCTTTTTAGAATCCCTGCTCAGTTCTTCTGATAATGTCATCCTGCAGCGATTTGGAAAGTGTAGTAAACAGTGCACTGTAACCAGCCACACGTACAACCAGATGCTTATAGTTCTCCGGATGTGCCTGTGCATCGAGCAGTGTCTCTCTGCTTACAACGTTAAACTGCATATGCATTCCCTTCTGATCGAAGTAGGAGCGGATCAGTGCAACGAACTTCTCAAGACCCTCACGTCCAGACAATGCTGACGGATGGAATTTCTGATTGAACAGAGTACCATTGGATACGATGAAGTGATCCAGTTTTGCAACAGAGCTTGCTGCTGCAGTAGGTCCGTTCACATCCTTACCTGCGGATGGGGAAACACCATCTGCAACCGGAGTATGTGCATATCTTCCATCTGGTGTAGCACCAGTCTGTCCGCCAAGGGGTACGTTTGCAGAAACCGGATAAAGTCCTGCCTGGTACTGTCCACCACGTGGGTTCTTAAAGTTCTGAAGCGGTCTTGTATATGTGTAAGCCACATCTCTTGCGAAGTAGTCCACTTCCGGAATATCATTTCCGAATTTCGGAACTTCATCGATCATATGATGGATCTCTGTGAATCTGCGGAGCTGTTCCTCTGTAGGTTTCAGTCTCATAACTGTCTGAAGAACTGCTTTTGCTGTACCTTCGTTGACAGTCATTCCTGCATCCTGCATTCCTTTGAGGATCATTTCTGCCATATCGGCAACAGATCTTTCATCAAGGCCTTTGTCGTAGTTCCATGCGAGTGCTTCTTTATAAGTCTCCATGGAAACTTTCTTATCTTCATAAACAAGCTTGCGGATCGCATACAGAGAATCTGCCATGTTTGCAATACCAAATCCCTGGGGACCGGTAAAGTTATAAACTGCGCCGCCTTCCTGTACAGTCTTTCCACGGGCGATACAGTCATCGATCATACTGGAAAGGAATGGAAGCGGACAACGCTTTGCATGAGCCACGTCAATGGCATTATCTGCATTTACAAGAAGGGAAATGCAGTACTCCATCTGTTTCTTGTATGCATCATAGAATTCGTCGAAAGTATTCATCTTGGTAACATCGCCAGTCTGAATGCCAACCTGTACACCCTTGTCCATACCATTTGCAAAAACAAGTTCCAGTGGTCTGCACATATTAAAGAATGCGGCATCATGCCACCCTTCTGTCTTACCGGCTTTCTGCGGTTCCACACATCCGATGATATTGTACTCTCTGGCATCCTCCAGAGATAAGCCTCTGTTCTGCAGTGCCGGAATAATCACCTCATCATTGTAATATGCAGGAAGTCCGATTCCTGTTCTCGTAAGCTCGGCTGCCTTTATCAGGAATTCATGCGGAGAACCATTCCATACTCTCACAGAAAGTGATGGAGCCGGAAGATGCACATGCATAGATGCCTGAATACACATAACAGAAAGATCGTTAGTTACATCCTCTCCCTCTTTATTCTGACCACCTGCGATCAGATTCTGGAAAAGGCTGTATCCTGCAAATCCTTCCGCTGAAGCCGCATCACGACATTTATTCAGGTCATTTAATTTAACCCAGATGCAATCCATCAATTCCTGTGCGAACTCTCGGGTAATAGTTCCTGCTTCCATATCCTTCTTATAATATGGATACATATACTGATCAAAGCGACCCGGTGAAATAGAATGTCCACTGGATTCCATCTGAAGAAGCTGCTGTACAAACCAGAATGACTGACATGCCTCATAGAAATTCTGTGCACCCTTTGCCGGTACCCTGCTGCAGTTCTCTGCGATAACAAAAAGTTCCTGTTTTCTTACCGGATCACTTGTCTGTGCCGCCATTTCCTGCGCAAGTTTTGCATATCTGCCTGCATAATCGATCACCGCCTTACAGCTTAAAATCACTGCCTCAAGGAAGTGAGACTTTCTTGCATAATTACCGTCACCGACACTGCATCCATCCAGCTCTTTCCGAGCCTTCTCCATGATTCCCTCAAAACCGGTTTCCAGTACTTCCCAGTATTTAACTGTTACATGTCCTACACCATTGTAAAAATAGTTCCCAGGTGTAAAAATATTGTGTTCAATTGCCTTGATTGCTTCCGGTGCCATATAGGAAGTTGCAAGTTCACTGGTTGTTTTCCCTTTCCAGTACTTATCTGCCTCCTTAAGTTCGGCTTTGGTCTCCTCAGCAATCTCAAAAGGATCCGCAGTTCTGGTCGCAACTGTATCCAGTTCAGCTTCCAGCCACTCATAAGAGAACTCCGGAAATGTCTGACATCCCCTCGGCGCAATCGTACTGCTTCCGACAATCAGTTCATTGTCACGGATAATGATCGGAATGTTATGAAGAATATGCGCAAAAGCCTTTGCTCTGCGTGTGATGATCGGTTCTCCTTCTGTTTCCTTATAAGATTCTGTGATCAGCTTTGCTCTGGCTGATTCGATCACCGGCATATGTTCATACAATGCATCTACCAGTTTCTGAATTCTGGGAGACTTAGGAATATCTGATGTTTGAAATTTTTCCATGTTGCTCCTTTCTCATGGATAAAAGGTTAACTTACTGCCACACACATTAAACTGTTTATTCAAATGATACGTGAACAGTAACTAAAATACAATTATTTTCCATGTTTTCATATAGTTTCATTATACCTCAGACAGCTTTTAAGGTCAACAAAAACCAACATATATTTTACGGTTTTTATGTTGTTTTTTGTTTGGATTTTATTTTTTGATTTGTTGTTTTTGTTTTGACTTTTAGTTGACTTTCACAAATTCATCTGCCATACTATAAGCAAGATAAACAATGCTTTCTATATGCTGCCCCACATTTTCAATATAGTCGGCAACAGACAATTTCACTTGGCTCAGGAGGTTCTTATGTATCTTTCCGATATACACACCCATTCCATTGCCAGCGGGCATGGCACAAACTGTACAATTTCAGATATGGCAAAGGAAGCCGGAAGAAAAGGTCTGAAACTTCTGGGAATTTCCGACCACGGTCCCGGTACTCTTGCTTCCGGAACATCTTCTTATTTCAGAAGTCTTCCATTCTGTCCCAGAAAGCGGTTCAACGTGGATATCCTTTACGGAGTTGAGCTGAATATCCTGAATGCAGACGGACAGATTGATCTTTCAGATGAACTTCTGAATAATCTGGATTATGCTATTATCAGCATGCACCGGCAGAACTATAAATCCGGTTCTGTACCAGAAAACACTCAGGCATATATCCGGGCTATGAAACATCCGGCAGTAAAAATCCTCGGACATTGCGATGACATACATTTTCCGGTTGATTACAACGCACTTGCCAAAGCTGCCATGAAAGAAAATGTAATTTTTGAGATTAATGAAGCATCCCTGGCTTCATACGGTTACAGAGGAGACACCAGCTCCAACGCAGCACAAATTCTGCATTACAGTCTCCGTTACAAACTTCCCATTATTCTCTCCAGTGACAGCCACGGAAAAGATCATATCGGTGATTTTACTTATGCTGCCGAATTCGTACATCAGCTGATGTTCCCTGAATCATTGATCCTGAATAATCAGATTCCCAGATTAAAAGTCCTGCTCCAAACACGCTCCGGTACATAAAAAGAATGTTCTCTTTCGAACATTCTTTTTTTATTTTTTTCCATCACATTTTTACATTATGTTGTTTTGGTTATTTTATATAATTTATATCCAAAAAAAGTCACATTTCAGTACATTTTAATTGACAAACCATTGGTAAGCATTTAAAATTATAGTTACAAAAGCCAAGGTTCTTATTACTATGAACCGTTTTATTATTCATTTTTATCATAATCAACAGCAAGGAGGCATCTTATGAAGAAAATTATCAATGCACCGGAAAACTACGTAGATGACATGCTTAAAGGTATCTACGCTGCTCACTCAGATCAGGTTAAATACGCAGCTGATGATCTCCGCTGCTACTGCAGAGCAGAGAAGAAGCCAGGCAAGGTAGCAATCATCACAGGCGGCGGTTCCGGACATCTTCCACTGTTTCTCGGCTATGTAGGAGACGGAATGATCGATGGCTGCGGAGTAGGCGGCGTTTTCCAGTCCCCGTCACCCGAACAGATTTATAATATCGCCAAAGAAGTCGAAGCAGGTGCCGGCGTTTTATATCTGTACGGAAACTACACCGGAGATATCATGACATTCGATATGGCTACTGACCTCTGCGATATGGATGATATCGAATGCAGAAGTATTGTTGGAGCAGATGATGTAAACTCCCACAAAGATCCAGCTACCCGCCGTGGAGTTGCCGGAATATACTTTATGTTCAAAGCAGCCGGTGCCAGAGCTGACGAAGGAGGTTCCCTGAATGAAGTTCTTGCAGCAGCACAGCTCGCAAAAGACAATACACGTACCGTAGGTTTCGCATTAACTCCTTGTATCATTCCTGAAGTCGGACACGCCAACTTCGAATTAAAAGAAAACGAAATGGCTATGGGAATGGGAATCCACGGAGAACCGGGTGTGTGGAACGGACCGCTCAAGACCTCCCGCGAAATCGCTGAAGAGTCGCTGAATACCCTTCTGACCGATATGCCGGTTGCAGACTGCGAAGAAGTTTCTATTCTGATCAATGGTCTGGGGGCAACTTCCATCGAAGAATTATATATTTTATCCAACGATGTTACACAGATTCTCAATTCCAAAGGAATTAAAATTTATAAAACTATCGTAGGCGAATATGCAACTTCCATGGAAATGGCCGGTGCTTCTATCTCAATCTGCAAAATGAACGATGAATTAAAGAAATATATGGATCATCCCGTAAATACTCCATTCATCTGCCAGAAATAAAAGTCCAAGGAGGAATAGAAATGGACAAAATCCTTTTTGATCAGATTCCGGATTTATTTGCAAGTGTCGGAAATCTGTTTATAGAAAAAAAAGAAGAATTATGCGAAATGGATGCCCGTCTGGGTGATGGCGACCTCGGTCTTACCATGAGCAAAGGTTACGGTTCTCTTCCGGACATCATGCGCGAAGAAGCCACCGGTGCAGCCGGAGACATCGGTAAACTTCTCATGAAATCCGGTATGAAAATGTCTTCCCTCGTTCCTTCTACAATGGGATTTCTTATGTCAACCGGAATCATGGAGGGTGGAAAAGCCTTAAAAGGAAAAACAGAAATAGATGCCCCCGCACTGGCAGCTTATCTGACAGGATTTGCCGCAGGCGTCCAGAAGCGTGGCAAATGTGAACAGGGCCAGCGTACTATCTATGATTCTATTCTCCCAGCTGCACAGTCCGCAGATAAAGCAGCAAAAGCCGGCGCTTCTCTGCAGGAAGTAATTACTCAGGCACTTGATGCTGCCAGGTCCGGAGTCGAAGCAACAAAGAATATGATTCCTATTTTCGGAAAAGCAGCTGTACATGCTGCACAATGCGAAGGAGTCGAAGACCAGGGAGCTGTGGCTGGTTATTACAAAATTCTGGGATTACATAATTATATTTGTAAATAATTTAGCTTTTCAAAACAGCCGCAGTCCATTAAAATAGGGACTGCGGCTGTTTGCATTTATTTATCAAGAAAGGAGGCCCTGATTTGCTTGCAATTTCACGCCAAAATCTCATAAAAGAACTTTTACAGGAAAATAAAAGCGTTACCATTGCAGATCTCGCAGTCCGCATGAACGTAACCCGTGAAACAATCCGACGTGATCTGCGTGCCATGGAACAGGAACATGAACTGATCCGCACTCACGGTGGCGCCTATATCCTGGACGGAGTCCAGAATGATCTGGATATTTCTACCCGACAGGTTCTGAAAACAGAAGAAAAGAAAACTATTGCGTTAAAATGTGCCCTGATCCAGACCGGAGAAATCATTTACCTGGATAACTCTACCACAGCATGGTTTATCGCCAACAAAATCGCCAGCAGAAAACTGACTGTTGTTACAAATTCGCTGGAAATCGCCAACATTCTATCCTCCTCACAGACAATAAATCTTTTCCTGATCGGAGGAGAATATTCTCCACGCACAAAAAGTTTTGAAGGAAGCAGTGCCCACCGCAGCCTGAG
>ERZ825896.3911-NODE-3911-length-12012-cov-3.671740_pt1 | contig 12012 bp, 10 predicted proteins | sample MGYA00519858_ERZ825896 | MGnify/ENA primary metagenome ERZ825896 (study PRJEB31778, sample SAMEA3449214) | human gut metagenome | biome: human gut; feature: human-associated habitat; material: faeces | place: United Kingdom | collected 2010/2012 ... | reverse complement strand
GGATGCTAAAAATATGCCACCGGCATATTTTCTTAACGCACCGACGCGGCAAAAATGATTCAACTTGTTCGCCGCCATAACGGGCGCGAATTCTGCGAAGCTTTTTTGACAGACTGAGAAGGAAGGACACATTCCGTATCCTTCCTTCTTTATTTGAGAGAGAAAACAATTTCCGGATCAGCGTTACGCGGCGGCGTGGCTGGGGGTGAAGGCGGTACGAGCATTGCGGCGAACTTCGCGGTCGCGCTCCATCAGATTGGCCTTGGCCGTGCTCCAGGTGAATACCGCACCCAACAGCATGGGCAGATATCCGCCGGCTTCACGGATAGGCGCGTCGGCAGCAGTCATCAAAAAGGCGGTCGCCACCACCAGCACGAGGGAGACGATGGAGATCATAACGTAAGTAGAAATGTTTTTCATGGTAGTTTCCTCCTTAACACATATTTTGTAGTGTTTTTTACTCTGTGACTGTATAGTAGAATATTTAACAAGAAAAGTAAAGCTACAGAATATTATAATGCATGACAGTTTTACTAACAGTACAAGTATAAAGGAAATCCTCCGCAAAGCAGAGGATTTCCTTTATACTTGTATCGCTTACTTGACGCAGATGGTCTCGATCTCCACCAGAGCGCCCTTGGGCAGCGCTCCGACCTCCACAGCGGAGCGGGCGGGATACTGACCCTCGGTAAAGAACTCGGCGTACACCGCGTTCATGGCGGCGAAATCGCCCATATTCTGCAGGAACACGGTGGTCTTGACCACGTTGTCCATGGTCAGGCCGGCCTCGGTCAGAATGGCCTTGATATTGGTCAGCACCTGACGGGTCTGCTCGGTGATGCCGCCAGGGACGAACTCGCCGGTAGCGGGATCAAAGGGCACCTGACCGGAGGTGACAACAAAAGTGCCGCAGTCGATGGCCTGGGAATAGGGGCCGATAGCGGCGGGCGCGTTGGTGGTGGAAATGATCTTCTTCATGGGGACGTCCTCCTTCTTATATACTGTGCTCCTATGGTACACCAGCGGCGGCAAAAAGTCAACGAGGAACCAATCCCGCACCCCCGCCGTATACTGATGCAGGGAGAGGCATCTCTCCCGCAAGGTCTTATGGACGAAAAAGGGAGGCACATATGAACAACATCATCTCGATCCGGGACGCCGCCCTGACCTATCAGGCCCGCAATGGCGAGGTGGAAGCGCTGGGCGGCGTATCCTTTGATGTGGCGGAGGGGGAATTCGTCAGCATCGTGGGGCCCTCCGGCTGCGGAAAATCCACGCTGCTGGGCGTGCTGGCGGGACTGGAGACGCTGGACGGCGGCGCGGTGTCGCTGTACGGCCAGCCGGTAACGGGCGCCAGCGGCCGGATGGGCTTCATGCCCCAGCGGGATCAGCTGTTTGAATGGCGCTCCATCCGGGACAATGTGATGCTGGGGCTACAGATCCGCCGCGACCGCGACCCGGCCCACCGCGACCACGTGGAAACGCTGTTGAAGCGCTACGACCTGTCGGAATTCGCCGTCAAGCGGCCCGACCAGCTGTCCGGCGGCATGCGGCAGCGGTGCGCCCTGATCCGCACGCTGGCCACAGGCCCGGATATCCTGCTGCTGGATGAACCCTTCTCCGCGCTGGACTATCAGACCCGGCTGGCGGTATCCGGCGATATCTGGCGCATCATCCGCTCCGAGGGCAAGACCGCCCTGCTGGTGACCCACGACATTTCCGAGGCCGTCAGCATGTCGGATCGGGTGGTGGTGCTGTCCCGGCGGCCTGCCACGGTCAAGGCGGTGTTCGACATGGGAGAGCTGCGGCAGATGGATCCCATGAAGCGGCGGGAAAATCCCGCCTTTCCCCGGTATTTCGATGCCATATGGAAGGAGCTGGAGCTGCATGATTGAACCTGCCGTGTCGCCCAAGCGGGCGATGTATCTGCGGGATGTGCGGCGGCAGAGCCGCCGGGTGCGGCTGTGGCAGCTGGCAATTTTAGTGGGCTTCTTCGCCTTCTGGGAGCTGAGCTGCCGCGTCGGTCTCAGCGACGGCTTTCTGGTCAGCAGTCCCAGCCGCATCGCCGCCACGTTTCTGAGCCTGTGCCGCAGCGGTGACGTACTGCTACACGTAGGCGTCTCCTGCTGGGAGACGGCAGTGGGCTTCCTGCTGGGCACCGCCGCCGGAACGGTGGTGGCCGTGGCCATGTGGTGGTGGCCCACCCTGAGCCGTGTGCTGGATCCGTATCTGGTGGTGCTGAACGCGCTGCCGAAAACAGCCCTCGGCCCCATCTTCATCGTGTGGATGGGCGCCGGAACCGGCGCCATCATCGTCATGACGCTGGCTATCTCGCTGATCGTCACCATTCTCAACATGTACGAGGGCTTCCGCGCCACGGACGCCCAGAAGACCCGGCTGATGGCCGCCATGGGCGCCAGCCGCTGGCAGCTTTTGCGGATGCTGGTGTTTCCCGCCAACTACGCCACGCTGCTGAACACCCTGAAGGTCAACGTGGGCCTTTCGTGGGTAGGCGTTATCATGGGCGAGTTTCTTGTCTCACGGGCCGGTCTTGGGTATCTGATCGTTTATGGCTCCCAGGTGTTCAACATGGATCTGGTGATGACCAGCGTGTTGCTGCTGCTGGTGGCCGCGGTGGTCATGTACCGGCTGGTGCTGTGGGTGGAAAAAATACTGTATCATTTATTGGGGGTAAAAGCATGAAAAAGATCTTCGCACCGGTGCTGGCCGCCCTGATGCTGCCGCTGCTCTGCGGCTGCGGCACGGGGACGGCAGAAGCGGAACTGACCACGGTACGCCTGAACGAAGTGACCCATTCTGTGTTCTACGCGCCGCAGTATGTGGCCATGGAGCTGGGCTTCTTCGCCGAGGAGGGCCTTGCCATTGAGCTGACCAACGGCGGCGGGGCCGACAAGGTGATGACCGCCGTGGTCTCCGGACAGAGCGACATCGGTCTGGCGGGACCGGAGAGCTGCATCTACATTTACAATCAGGGCAAGGACGATCATCCGGTGGTGTTCGGCCAGCTGACAGCCTGCGACGGCGCGTTCCTGATGGGCCGGGAGGACGTTTCCTTTAACTGGGAGGATCTGCGGGGCAAGACCATCATCGGCGGCCGGAAAGGCGGCGTGCCGGAGATGACGCTGGAATACGTGCTGCGCCAGCACGGTCTGGAGCCCCAGAAGGACGTGATCGTGGACACCAGCGTGCAGTTCAACATGATGGCCGGGGCCTTTACCGGTGGGCAGGGAGACTATGTGACGCTGTTTGAGCCTGCCGCCACGCAGGTGGTCACCTCCGGCGAGGGGTATATCCTCTGCTCCATCGGTGCGGAGAGCGGCGCGATCCCCTATACCGCCTATTTCGCGTCCCAGAGCTACACAGCGGAGCATGACGACGTGATCACCGCCTTCTGCCGCGCCATTGCCAAGGCGCTGGACTGGGTGGATTCCCACACCGACCGTGAGGTGGCCGAGGCCATCATCGGCCAGTTCCCCGACACCAGCCTTGACACGCTGGAGACCGTCACCGCCCGCCACCGGGAGATCGGTGCGTGGAACACGCCCCTGACCATGGAGAAGGCGGCGCTGGAGCGGCTGGAGACGGTCATGACCCAGGCGGGCGAGCTGACTGATGACCAGTGGGTGGATTTCGATAAGCTGGTGGATAACCACTGGGCGGCAGCGGCAAGATGAAAAGCAACAAGCTCTGTCATTCCGAGCCAGTGCGAACACTGGCGTAGGAATTCGTAATTCGACCCCCTTGTGTAAAGGGGGCTGTCAGCAAAGCTGACTGGGGAATTGTCCGTCATGTGACAACCCCTCCGTCAAAAATCAAAGATTTTTGACGCCTCCCCTTACACAGGGGAGGCAAGAAAAACGCTCCCCCGGTAGGGGAGCGTTTGTTATGATCTTCTCTTCTTCCCGACGATCCACGCGCCGCCGGTCAGGCTCAGCAGCGCCATAGCACCGTACAGGGCAACGCCCGCGTCGCCGGTTTTGACGGACTGGACGGTCTTATCGTTCTTGTCCGTCTTGCCAGTCTCGCCGCCGTGGGAGGGAATGCCGCTGTTGTCACGCTTCACCTTGGGGATCACGGTGTCCTCCTGCGTGATCTCGATGGTAGCTTTGGCGTCCTTATAGTACTTGCCGCAGCCGGAGCAATACCAATACTCGATATTGCCCTCCCGCAGTATGGTGGCCCTTTGGGCGGGGAAGTGCTTCAGGTCGGTATGGTTGTCGGGGTCGAGCCCGCCATACGCCTTGCCGCAGATCTCGCACACCGCCTTGTGGCAGCAGTCCGCCGTGCCGCCGGTGTGGTTGGAGATGGTCTTGCCGCAGTAATCACACTTGTGATCCTTGTTGTCATCGGTGCATTCACTCAGCGTCTTGCCGCAGTAGTCACACTTGTGATCCTTGTTGTCATCCGCGCATTCGCTCAGCGTCTTGCCGCAGTAATCGCACTTGTGATCCTTGTCGGTGTCGGCGCACACGCTCAGCACCTTACCACAGTAGTCGCACTTGTGATCCTTGTCGGTGTCGGCGCATTCACTCAGCACCTTGCCGCAGTAGTCACACTTGTGATCCTTGTTGTCATCCGCGCACACGCTCAGCACCTTGCCGCAGGTATCGCAGACGTGGTTCTTGTCGGCGTCGGCGTGCTCCGCATAGGCATCTTTCGCATTACAGCCGTTGGCGCACTCGTGCCAGTGATGCGTCTCGTCGGAGTTCCACTCCTGTTTCCAGCTGTGGCCGGTGGCGTCGATTTGCTCCGTCTTTTTCCTGCCGCATTCGTTACAGGTAAATGTTTTTTCGCCCGCATTTGTACAGGTAGGTTGTGTCGTTACCTCGCCATTGTCCCAATCATGGGGGCCCCTGTCAGCTTCTGCACCACAGCAGGAATACTCTTTCCAGTGGTTGTTTTCGTCACTCTGCCACTCACCCAGTGTTCCGGCGTGGTTGTTGGGGTTCGTTTCGCCATACTCGGCGTTGCAGACATTGCATTTTGGCTTGGCAATGCAGGTGGCTTCGCCGCCGGAGCAGTTTTCCGTCTCGGTGTGGCTGGCGTCGCGGGAGCAGACGCGGGTGTGGGTGACATTGCCGTTGGACTTCCATGCGCCCCAGTCGTGGCCCAGAACGCTGCCGGATTCAAAGGTAGCCTCGCTGGCCGTACCCTTGGAGCTCAGGCCGCAAACCGTGCAGGACTTGTAGTAGACCGCTTTCTCCGTGCAGCTGGAGCTGGATTTCAGGTACTGCTCCTCTGCCGTCTCCGCTGTGAAGTCGTGCGCCTTCAGCGTACCGTACTCGCTCTTGCAAACCTCGCAGATTGCCTTGGCAGTGCAGGTGGCTTCGCCGCCGGAACAATCTTTGGTTTCGGTGGCATTGCAGTTCTCACGCCGGCATGTCCGCGTGTGCGTACCGCTGCCATTGGACGTCCAACTCCACAGATGGCCCAGCGCCGTGCCCGGCTCCTCATACAGATGGTCGTCGTTATATTCGATCAGATCGCAGGAGCACATCCAGTAGTGCAGCGCGTTATGCGTACAGTCTGCGGGTGATTTCAGGGTTCCGGGCGTATTATTCATCCACATGTTGAATTTGTGCTGGTGCCATTGCGCATCAATGTGGATACCACTCACCGTGTCACTTCCTGCCAGATCGCCATAGGTCATATCCTCAGTAACGGTGACATCACCGCATTTCCATCCGGTGAATACCCAGTCTTGATACGTAGGATTTTTGGGCAGGTAATCGAATACCCTGTCTCCCCACCGGACATACCAGGCACTTCCGCCGGCAACCCCCACCGTGGTGTACCCGATGGAATAGTTTTTCACAGTAAACTTTGCCTGAATGGTCAGATCCTCGGCGGGCATTGTGAAGGTCAGCACCGGATTGACCCAGCCGCCGCCCTCCGGCTTGTTGAGGAAACCCCACTCCAGAAACTGATTGCCCGTTGTCGGTGTTGCCGTCAGTGTGACCGTTTCACCTGCCTTGGCCTTTGTGCTCATAGGTGTTACCGAACCCCACTCCGGCATGCCGATCTTAACTACCGTGACGGTGTATTCGTGCTCCGTCCAATGGGCGTAGAGGGTCTGCGTACCGAACACCGTCACGGTGGTGTCGCTCTCGATCTTCGTGCCGCCGTTCTGTTCCGTGTACCAACCGGCGAAATCGTAGCCCTCATAGCTGGGAACCGGAAGCGTACCATAGGGTTCGCCGGTCATCAACGATTTGGTTTTGTCCGCTTCGGCCAGCGTACCGCCGTTGGGGTCGAAGGTCACGGTAAGGGGCCGCGCAACCGCACCGGAAACAAGGTACAGCTTCTGGTCATCCTTATACTCCACGTGGGCATTGGCGTCATCCGCGAAGAAGTAATTCGCGTAGTCTTTTTTGTAATTATTAGAAAATGCCACGGGGTAGCTGGTATTCGCAGTGGTGACGCCGATGGACGCGCCTTTGGACATGCCGATCTCGATGGTCAGCGTCTTGCCGGAGGGCAGATACACATTGTTGGCCTTGCCGGAAACCGTGTTGTTCTGCACGATGGGTTTGTTTCCGACCTTCAGCTGGCCGCTGTTGCTGGGATTGATATAAATGCCGCCGCCATTGCCGCTGGCTTTGTTATTCTCGATCTTACCGCTATAGAGTTGGCAGACCGAGCCGGTGCGGTAAATATACACGCCGCCGCCGTTGCCGGTGGCCGTATTGCCGGAGATCTCGCCGCCTTGCATAATCAGCCACGACGGTTCCTGATTCAGATAGATGGCGCCGCCGTCGCCGCTGGTGTTTCCGGTGATCTTGCCGTCATAGAGGAAGAACTGGCATTGCTTGTCAAGCACATGAACCGCACCGCCCTCCTGCGTGGCCTTGTTGCCGCTGATCTCGCCGCCCCGCATGTTGAGTATCGTCGTCTGATTTGAATCTTGGCGCAGGCAGATGGCGCCGCCCCAGCGGCTGGCGGTATTGCTGTTGATCTTCGCGCTGCCGGAAATGTTGATCTCGCCCCAACCCATCAGAATCGCGCCGCCGTCCAGACTGGAGGAATTGCCGGTGATCTCCGCGCTGCCGGAAATGTCGATCTTACCATTGCCGCGCATATAGATGGCGCCGCCTCCGGCATCGTTGTTGCTTTGGGTCGCTTTATTGCCGGAGATGGTGCCGCCGGTCATGTTGATGGTGCCGCCGGTGGTGGAGAAGAATGCGCCGCCGTTCTTGGCGGTGTTATCCTTGATGGTGCCGCCGTACATATTGAAAGTGCCGCCGGTGGTGTTCGGCATGTTTGCATTGAATTTCCGGAAAATGGCACCGCCGTAGTTATTGCCGTTGTTGCCGGAGATTTCGCCACCGTACATATTGAATATGCACTGCTGGTCATCCAGAGCGATGGCTCCGCCGCCGCCTTTGCCGGTGACTTTGCCGCCGGTGAGCTTGCCGCCGAACATATCCAGCGTGCTGTTGTAGAGGTAGACGCACATGCCGCCCCAACCAGAGGTAGCGCCCTTGACGGTGCCGCCGCCCTGACAGTCACAGAGAACAAGTCGACCGCCGTTTTTGACCTGGATTTTAGCGGTACCGTTGCTGGAAAGGGTCTTGCCGTTCAGGCACAGGTAAAGGGTTTTGCCGTCCACCGTCAGATGACCGCCGATGGTGGCGTTGCCCGTCAGATAGACGTAGGCGGTATTGTTCGTATACGAAATGCCGTCCGTGCCGTTCCACGGCTGATAGGCCACGTCGGAATGGCTGGTATGATCTCCCGCCGTGACGCTGCCTCCGCAGATGCAGTGCTTGTGCTCATCTGCCAGCAGGGCGATGCCCGTTTCATTGGACTGCACCGCAGGTCCCCCCTGCGCCGCAGACTCCTGTTGCTGCTCCGGCTGTTCCGCCGGTTTCGCTTCCGGTTGTTCTTCCGGCTGTTCCGGGGTTTCCTCCGGCTGCTCCTGCTGACCCTCCTGCTTCTCCTCCTGCTGGGTGGGCTGCTCCACAGGGGCCGCCGCGCCGCCCTCCTCCGTGGCGAAGGCCGCCGTGGGCAAAAGGGTCAGTGCCATACACAGTGCCAATAGAATGGCCGCCGCTCTCTTTCTCATAGTCGTTCCTCCCTTGTATCGTTACTGGTTCTCCACATTGTGTTCCTGCTTGTCATGGCACACCTGCCAATAGCGTTTTTTATTATACCATACTTCTTTCCCGAACGCAAGCAACGTTTGCCAAGCTCTTTCATTTTGCCCTTTTCTTTGGAACATTTTTCCTTCATAGGGCGTTTTATAGAAAAGTATCTTCCCCAAATATGGTAGTTCCTCGACAAAAACGCCCAATTTTTTGTGTTTTTTTCGCGTTTTTTATAGACAAGCCCGTTTGCGGATGCTATACTTTCTTTTGAATAACATTATGTAAAGCGGTAGAAAGGCATTCTTCCCTCTCCCGGCTTTGCATTGTCCGTGTATTCTGAACGGAGAGTGAGGAAAACAGCATGAACCTGTTACGAAGAAGCACCGCCCTGCTGCTGAGCTGCGCCATCGTTCTGGGACTGGTGGCAAGCGGATTCCTTATCCGCGCGATCGCCGACACGGCCATGCAGTGGTACAACGCCGATTACGACGCGCTGAGCCGCTTCTACGAGATCGGCGCGTCCTATGACCCTGGCATCATCGCCACCACCCCCGGCGATCCCGGCGGAAAATCCTACGGCATGTACATGTTCGCCAGCAATGCCGGCGTTCCCCACGACTTCGCCGAGTGGTGCAAAAAGAGCGACAAGAGCGTTTACCGCGACATCGGCGATGCGCTGGACAGCGCCTATCACCGTATTTCCGACGGCTACGGCTCCTACTTTGATGACACGTGGGAGGACATGGCCAACACCTACAAGGGCACCTTCGGTCAGGCCCAGTACGACTACACCAAGGACAAGTTCTATAATAAAGTGGTCTCGCTGGTGGAGAACAAGGTGGACGGCTTCGATATCGAAGAATACTCCGTGGCGCTGAAAAACGTGTTCTGGAGCCGGGCCGTGCAGCATGGCCCCACCGACGCCTGCTCCCTCATCAAGCGCGCCTTCGACTCGCTGGGCGGCTTCGCCAACCAGCCGGAGGGCGATCTGATCTCGGCCATCTACGCGGTATCCGGCCGTCTGGTCACGGCGGAGGAGCTGCGCAGCGAGGGGAAATCCGGCGCTGCCATGTCCGGCGACACCGCCAATAAATACGGTACCTCCGGTCTGATCCTGCGGTACTTCTACGGCAGCTCCGGCGACGTGCAGATGGGCGTTTACCGCCGTCTGGGCGTGAACGAGCCGGCCGATGCGCTGGTGATGCTGATGAACAACGGCTACGAGGACGCACCGAAGGCCGACGGCAATTATCAGCTGCTGCTGAACAGCGGCGACCAGAAGTACGCCGTGTCCGCCGCAGGCGGCAGCGCCAAGCTGGACGTCCGCTCCGCCGAGGGAACGGATCAGGTCTTCACCCTGAACTACTTCGCCGGCGGGTTCTACACCATCAGCACGCAGGTGGACGGCAAGACCCTGCGGCTGAGTGCCGACAAGAGCACCGTTTCCCTGTCCTCTCCCTCCATCTCCGACGGGCAGAAGTGGGAGCTAACCCAGGGCAAGAGCGCCTATACGCTGAAAAATGTGAAAACAGGTACATATCTCAGCTATGAAAATGATACGCTGGTGATGGCGGCCTCCTCCGAGGAGAGCGGCGTGACCGAGTGGCAGCCGGTGGCCGTGGCCAACAGCGCCGACGACTGGACGCTGCGGGGCGTGATCTATCCCACCAAGGACAATATTCTGGTGGCCAAGAACTCCTCCTTCCCCGTTCGCGGTGTGATCTCCTGCTCCTCTCCCATCACCTCCGTCAACATCACCATCGCCAAGGAGAGCGGCGCGGCGGTCATCAGCAAGAACGCCTTGCCCAACGCAATGTCCTACGACCTGAAGAAGCTGGACGATTCCGTGGCCTACAGCTCACTGGCCGCCGGTAACTACACCTTCACGCTGACAGCGGTGTCCAACAGCAAGAGCTTTGAGCTGGCCAAGTCCAGCTTCACCGTCCGCAGCAACAGCGGTCAGGCCCACGACGACGAGACCTTCACCATCACCTTCGATCCCAACGGCGGCACGCTGAACGGCAGCAAGACCAAGACCGTCTCGCTGGGTGATATCGTCTACGGCAAGCTGCCCACCGCCAGCAAGACGGGCTACTCCTTCATCGGCTGGTTCACGGAGAAGGAGGGCGGCGAGCAGATCTCCTCCGCCACCAAGATCATCGCTTCCGACCTGACGCTGTACGCCCAGTACGCGGATGTGTACACCTACACCTTCCTTGACGCCGACGGCGATATCTTCAAGCGGGGCACCGTGGCCGAGGGTGAGCTGATCCCCATGCCGGAGACCTCCCCCACCAAGGCGCCTGACGGCCAGTATACCTATAAGTTCAGCCACTGGGAGGGCTATACCGAGGGCAAGACCGTGATGGAGGCCAAGGACATGACCTTCAAGCCTGTGTTTACCGCCACCAAGGTCACGGAGCTGCCCGACAATATCTCCGGCTACTGGACGGGTCTGACGCCCGGCAGCACCGTGGAACAGCTGGGCAAAAACGCCAAGGTCTACGACGGCAAGACCGAAGTGACCAGCGGCACTCTCAGCACCGGCATGACCGCCGTGGTGGGCAATAAGTCCTACACGCTGGTGGTAACGGGCGACGTGAACGGCGACGGTAAGATCACCCTGACCGACGTGGTGGCGCTGCAGTCCCACGTGCTGGACAAGAAGACGCTGGAGGGCGCTTACCGCGAGGCCGCCGACCTGAACAGCGACGGCTATGTCACCCTGACCGATGTGGTCAAGGCGGCCCGCGTCATCATCGGCAAGGATACCATCGGTTGATAGGAGGATAACGCCATGAAACACAATACATCTTCCCTTTTCAAGCTGCTGCTGACGCTGGCGCTGCCGCTGTTCGTCCCGGCGCTCGGAAGGGCGGTGGAGGCATGACGTATATCGAGAATGTTTTCGTCTGCATGGCGGCGCCTCTCGCCGTGGCGCTGCTCTTTTTGGGGCGGCGCGGCCGCGCGGCGGTGGCGTTTTGTCTTGCCGGGATGGGGATGTGCCTGCTTTCGGCTTATCTGAACACCTTTTTTGCCCAGCTCTGCGGCGCGGACGCCGCAAACGCCGCGACACAGATCGCTCCCGTCGTGGAGGAGACGCTGAAGCTGCTGCCGCTGCTGTTTTATCTTGCCGTGTTCGAGCCGGAGCCGGCGCGCTTTCGCCTTGCCGCCGTTATCGTCGCGGTGAGCTTCGCGACGTTTGAAAACGTCTGCTACCTCACCCAGAACGGCGCGGGGCAGATCACCCATCTGCTCGTCCGCGGCTTCGGCACGGGTGCGATGCACGTCGTCTGCGGCGGTGTTTACGGCAGCGCGCTGCGCCCGGTCTGGACGAGCCGCCCTCTCCGCGCGGCGTGCCTGTTCGGCCTGCTCTGCGTGGCGATTATTTATCACGCGATCTATAACCTCCTTGTCACCGCCGGCGGTGCGGTGCAGCTTATCGCCTACTTTGTTCCGATGGCGACGGCGGTCGCCGCGGCAGTTCGGAGAAGACAGCGGTAAAAAATGCAAGCGGCATTCGCCGCTTGCATTTTTTTCGCTTTTCCCTGCGTAGTTTTCCCCTGCCGCCGCCCCTATAGGGACAGAACGCAAAAAAAACGGGAAGGAGGGGACGCAAATGCGGGAAACCTCGGAGCGGCTGCGGCGCGTTTATCGCGCGGCTGCGCGGCGGGGCGCACGGCGGGGGCTGCGGCGTCTCACGGCGCTCACGGCGCTGCTGGCGCTGGGACTCGTGTTCTATTTCGCCGTCTACGGCTTCCGCTTCGCGGGCGTGCTGCTGTTTCTCGCAGCCGGGGTCGTGCTGGCCTTCGGCGTCGTGGACGCACTGCGCGGGCGATTTCCCCGTTTTTCGCGCTGGGCGACGCGCCTCGGCCTGATCCTCGTCTGTCTCGGCCTTGTGCTG
>ERZ825896.3909-NODE-3909-length-12015-cov-2.453261_pt1 | contig 12015 bp, 10 predicted proteins | sample MGYA00519858_ERZ825896 | MGnify/ENA primary metagenome ERZ825896 (study PRJEB31778, sample SAMEA3449214) | human gut metagenome | biome: human gut; feature: human-associated habitat; material: faeces | place: United Kingdom | collected 2010/2012 ... | reverse complement strand
TCAAGTCCCACATGGTTCATGGGATTATCAGCGTTTTGGCTGACCCTGCCATCATTATCCGCTGACATGGAAATGGTCCCTCCAGTGTGAAGGACTAGGATTTTTTTTGTCATTTATACTACTCACTATCATATTTATGTTATAATTTATTTTAGCATAAAATGTTAGAAGGAGGGGAGCTCGGTGGCCATTAAAGCAGTCTTTTTTGATATTGATGGGACTTTTCTAAATGACCGAAAACGCGTGTCTAGTTCAACCAAAAAAGCCATCAGTCAAATGAAGGAAGATGGTATCTTAGTTGGTTTGGCAACTGGTCGTGGTCCAGGATTTGTTCAGCCTTTCATGGACAATCTGGGTCTGGATTTTGCAGTGACTTATAATGGTCAGTATATCTTGACCCACGACAAGGTTCTCTATCAAAACCAGCTCCCTAAATCAACTATCTACAACTTGATCCGCTATGCTACCAAGCACCGTAGAGAGATTTCTCTAGGGACTAGCACAGGTCTTGTTGGTTCCAATATTATTAGTATGGGAACGAGCAAGTTTGGGCAAATGGTAAGCCGTATTGTACCAAAGTCTTGGGCTAAGATGGTGGAACGTAGTTTCAAATCCTTAATTCGTCGTTTCAAGCCACAAAGTATTGAGACTCTTAAGACTATCATGCGTGAGCCTATTTATCAGGTGGTTATGGTAGCGACGGTGGGGGAAACAGAAGATATTGAAGAAAAGTTTCCTCATGTGAAGATTACCCGTTCAAGCCCTTATTCAGCCGATATTATTTCAGCGGACCAATCTAAGTTGAAAGGTATCGCTCATCTAGGTGAGGTTTTTGGTTTCGAACTCAGTGAGGTTATGGCCTTCGGAGATTCGGAAAATGACCTAGAAATGCTGTCTGGTGTCGGCATTGGTGTTGCCATGGGTAATGGTGAAGACGAACTGAAAGACCAGGCTACCCATGTCACTGATACTAATAACCAGAATGGGATTGCCAAAGCCTTGTCACACTACGGTTTGATTCATTTTGAGACAGAAAATTCATTTACCAGTGATGATGACAACTTTAACAAGGTTAAGGATTTCCACCATTTGATGGATGGCTCAACTAACGACATGCCTCGTGTTTACGGTATTGAGGAAGCTAGTCACCGTGCGGACTTCAAGTTGGAAGAAATCGTCGAATTCCTTTATGCTTCATCAGGTGGGGACAAGCGTGTCTTTGGACAAGCTGTTTTGGATCTACATGTCGCTCTTGATAAGGCTGCGCTCAAGGTTAGTTCTAAGGAGCACCCAGAGTCAACTATGGTTGGCCAGGTGGATGCTTTGACTGACTTGCTTTACTTGACCTATGGTTCATTTGTTCTTATGGGGGTGGATCCTAAACCTTTCTTTGATACGGTTCATGAGGCTAATATGGGGAAAATTTTCCCCGATGGCAAGGCTCACTTTGATCCAGTGACTCATAAAATCCTTAAACCGAGTGACTGGGAAGAGCGCTTTGCGCCAGAACCTCATATAAAACGAGAGTTGGATCGTCAGATTCAGAAATCTATCCAAAGAAATAAATAAGAAGATAAAAAGGTTTGGACAGTCTGTTCCGAACCTTTTTCTAATAAAAATGACATTTATTAATGGCTTTATTTGTGATAAAATGAAGTCATTCTATGTATTTTTAAGGAGATTGTTATGACTAAAGCAGATTGGTTAGATTTTTTTGAAGCCATCAATGGTCGTTCAGCGACTGAAGAAGAAATTGCAGCAGCACTTGCAGCTGGTGAGTTCCAAGATGATGCACCAGCAGTAGAAACTGCTCCAACACAAGAAGCACCAGCGCAACCACAACCGACTTTCGCGAGTGCCCAAGAAGCGCAACCACAACCGACTTTCGCGAGTGCCCAAGAAGCGCAACCACAGCCAACTTTCGCTGGTGCCCAAGAAGCGCAACCACAGCCGACTTTTGCGAGTGCACAAGACGCGCAATCGCAAGCTCCTTTTGCAAATGCTCAGGCAGCACAACCTCAATCAACCTTTGCGGGCGCTCAAACTGCTCCAGTACAAGGAGTACCAAATCAAGCGGCGCAACCACAAGCTGGTTTTGCCAATGCTCAAGCTGGTCAACAAGCAGCTTTTGCTAACGCTCAACCTCTTCAACCAGGTCAAAACGTTCAATTTATCAATGGCCAAGCCGTAGTTGTTCCAGCACAACCATCAGCATTTGCGACAACTTTCAAAAACTACTGGACATGGTTGCTTAATGCATGGCGTCGTCCAGCTGACATGACAGATTATGGGAAACACAATGGTTGGCTTAACTATATCTTCTTGTCACTCTTCACTGGACTTGCCTTCTTTGCAATCTTGAGCGCTATGGCACGTAAAGTGGTTAGCGCAGTTGTATCAACAACAAACGCATTGGCTAGCATTTTTGGTTCTTATGGAACAGATAGTTACTCATCTTCAATTTCAAGCCATACATCTAGCATTGGTTTTGGAGCTTTCTTCGCAAGTATTCTAGCTGCCTTCCTCTTTATCTTTGCCTTTATCTTGGCAGGGTTTGTGACACGTAAGGCTATCTTCCGTGATCCTGAGACTACTTTCTTGAATAGCTTTGACCGTTTTGGTCGCTTGACATCATTGGCCTTGCCGATCTTGCTCGTAACAATCTTGTTCGGAGCTATTGGACTTGTTGGCTTCCCACTTTTCTTGTTCTATGTTGTTTACTTCTTATTTGCACTTGCAAACCTCTTTACAATTGTTCCTGTAACAACAGCGTGGAAGGCTGATAAGTTCTATCAAATGATCTTGGCAGCACTTTTGAATGGTGTAATTTTGTCAATCTTGTTTGCAATCGTATTTGCTATCATGTCGTCATTTACAGTAGGTCTTCTATTCTAATCTAAGTAAACCTCTAGCATTTTTTGAAAAAGTAAGTTTATAGGAGTCTTTATGGCAACAAAAGAAAAGTGGATTGATTTATTTGAAAAGGCAGTTGGTCGTCCGCCCCATGCTTTGGAGATTGAAGAAGGCCAGAAAGCAGACTTTGACTTAAAGGCTATTAAAGGCATTGCGGCAATGGGCTTGGACCAAGAAGCCACTCCTTCTAAACCAACAGAAGAAGTTGATGAGTATGACGTTGCCGAGGAAGTATTTGAAGATGTACCGCTTGGTGACGAAGAAGAAACGACTCCTTTAGAAACAGAGGAGCTTGCACCAGTATCTCAAGCTAATCAAGGTCAAGCTGAAGAAAATTCAGAGGCTGCTTCTAAAGAAGCACAAGCTATCTGGATGAAGGCTTTTAAAACCTATGTTGGACGTCAACCCCTTCCTGAGGAATTCCTACTTGGTAAGTCTTCAGGTTATGATGTGTCAACCATCCATCAGTTTATCTCAGATGGTAAGGCTGCGAAACCAGCCAAGCCAGCTATGGCTAAAGGGAAGAAAATCCTGATTATTGCTGGTGTTGTTGCAGCAGTCTTGGCACTTGCTGGTTACGGCTTTGGTTCTTACTACTACTCACGTGGCCAAGTAGCAGAGCGTTATGAAGCAGCAGCTAAGAAGAGCTTTAAAGATAGCTTGGAATACCAAGTATGGTCTGATACTAAAAAGGAAATTAAAACATCCGAAGTCAAGTACACAGACACTAAAAGTACACAAGCCTATAGCAAGAGCCAACTCATGTCTGGCGAACGTATGCAAAAGGTTGGACGTCAGTTCCTTATTTTTCCTAAGTGGAGAGTCGTGGTAGATCCTGGAACGGTTGATTTGACCGTTAATACAGCTGATTTGAATGTGACCATTAACGGGGTTTCTTACGCGACTACAGATGGTAATAACTACACGGCTAAATTGAATCATCTCTATCCAGGAACTTACAATTTTGTGGCTTCTGGTAAGGTAAATGATCAAGATATCACTGTCTCATCTGAGGAAAATGTGACCTCTAAAACAGAAGTCAATCTTTCTGTAGAGTATCTCAGCTTTACTGTTAAGTCTAATCTTAAGGATGGAGACCTCTACGTTGGTGGTACCAAGATTGGAACCCTTAACTCAGGGAAACTAGACGTTAACAAGGTAGCAGTAGCTGGTTCATCAGCCGTTTATGTTAAGAAAAATTTCGAAGATGGTAGCTCTATCAAGACAGAGACATTGTCTATTAAGAAAATCTCTGAAGGTCAAACGGTTACTCTAGATGCTGATGGTGTTCTTGATCGTGATACGGCAGATCGTCTCTTGACTGCTGCCTACGGTAAATTTGGCAGCTACGCTTCTAATCACAACACGACACCAGATGGTGTATCCGACATTTTTCTTAATGGTACTGATGATACCATGTACAAGGATGTAACGGCTGATATTGATAGAAACACTACGGGTGCTAAAAACCGTGCTGCTGATAGTATTTCTTTCTCAGACGTTGACGTCACAGAAGTCGTTCAGACTGGTGAGAAGACCTTCAAGGTGACCTTCACAGCAGTTTATGATTTCTATTATGGTTATGATTCGAAATTCAAGTCATCAGGAGATATCAAAGATAAAATCTCTTGGTCATGTAATGTGGAATATGTTGGTGACGATAGTGACTCTAGCAGTAGTGGTTCTAACTACAGCGACTACCGTATCAATGGTAAGGCTGGTGAATCACAAAAAGTGAGTCGTGAAGATACTGTGAAATAACAGTTACTTTCTCAGTTAGTTAGCATTGAACAGATTACAAATAGGAGGCTAGACCTCCACACTAAAAATGAGAACTTGGCAATAGCCAGGTTCTTTTGTTTGTCTGTTTTTACCTCTTAGGGGCTAAACCGTGCCACTTACCTAAAAGACCTTGTTTTGTGTAAATCAGTTGTTATAATGGAACCATCAAAAGGACAGGAAAGGAGTCTTATGAAAGTTAGAATCGAATTAGACCCATCCATGGATGAGCCTGAAATCTTGATTCGAGCTCCTCGGTTAACACAGGAATTAGCACAGCTCCAAGAGTCTATTCTAAAGCAAAAGTTAGTTCCCTTAGCCTTTTACAAGGATCGCAGTGAATATTTTCTAGATTTGGCAGATATTCTCTTTTTTGAAACAGACGGGGAGAAAATTTATGGTCATACTAAGGATGAGGCTTATGAGGTGAAGCAAAAACTCTACGAATTGGAAGAGTTGCTTCCGATTGCCTTTTGTCGGATTTCCAAATCGACGATTGTTAATGCTAAGCAGATTTATTCTTTGGAGAAGTCTTTTTCAGGGACCAGCACGGTGAATTTCTATCAGACCCACAAGCAGGTCCATGTATCAAGACGCTACTATCAAGTTTTAAAAGAACGACTAAACGAAATGAGGTAAGATAATGAGAAAGAAATTAATTGGGATCCTCTTGATCCTTTTGGCAGCTTTGGTAATTGTACAAGACTACTTTATAAAATGGGAAATTAGTATTTGGATGTTGGCCTGGGTGGTCTTATTAGCTATTTTATCTCTTTCTAGTCTTTTGAAGCGACATTTTGGTCTTGGTTTCGCCTATGGTATTGTGGCTCTTTTTTCACTCAATGGACAGTTCCATTTTCTTCCAGTATCTAATTCGGTCGTTATTTTTTCTTCTGTTCTTGCAGTTATTGGCTTGAACATTCTCTTCAATTCTTCTGGTAAAACAAAGAATCGTTTTGGATTGGGTGTAACTGGTTCAGACGCTAATAATGGAGGAAATGATATTGATGTCACTTTTTCAGCAGTGACCAAATATCTCAATGACAAGCAATTTACGCATGGGAGTGCAGATGTTAGTTTAGGACAGGCTTCCGTCTATTTTGATAATTGCCGTATTGAGGGGCCATCTGCCCAGTTTGATGTGGACGTTTCTCTTGGAAGTCTTAGTCTCTATGTGCCCAGTGATTGGAGAGTGCATGTGAATGTGGATAATTCGCTTTCAGCTGTACAACATGAGGAAAATCCTAGTAACCTGACTAGCAAGGATTTCTACATTAAAGGCGATGTTTCCTTGGGTAATTTAGAAATTATCTATGTTGGTGAGAGTTCGATTGATTAAGTTAGGAGAGAAGTTGCTCTAAACATGACAATGAGGAAGATCATATCCTCTGTATTTATAAGTTCATCCAATCTATCAGATTGATTGACACTCAAGGGAGTGGGACAAGGAACAATTTTTAAAAAGTTGTTCGGTCCTACCCCCTTTTTTCCTGTTTTATAGTCTCTTTATTTGTGATACTATAGTATAGTGAAAAAACTAGACTGGAATAACTTTACTCTTTTGGAGTTTTATGTGACAGCGATGATGGAGATAATCTAAGCGGATGCCTGCTTGGAGCGATAGTCAAGTAAACTCAAAATGAGGCTAGAAGGGAAATTGTTATGAGAAAAAAAGCGATTGGTATTGATTTAGGAACAACGAATTCCGTTATGGCTGTTGTTCGTGAAGATATGCCAGAGATTATTCCGATGGGGACGAATGACGATCAGGTCTTACGTTCAGCGGTTTATTTCTCAAATATTGGTGGACAAAACCATGTGTCTTTTGGTAAGGAAGCCATTGAACGTGGGACAGAAATCGGAAGTACAGAAAATTTTAAATTTGACTTTAAACGTGATATTGGGCGTCCAATTGCCAGTGATACACCAGACCACACACGTGTCAATTCTATTATTCTTTCTGCCTTGGTTTTGAACGAATTTCGTAAACGCGCTTATGTAGTTGGTCAGGAGATGGGTCAGGCAGATGGTATCAAGGACGCTGTTATCACAGTGCCTGCCTACTTTACGTCAGATCAACGTGCAGCAACTAAGAATGCTGGTCGTATCGCAGGATTTAATGTCTTGCGTATTATCAATGAGCCTACAGCTGCGGCTATTGCCTATGCCCACACTAAAAATGCTCAAGGAAATGTCTTGGTCTTCGACCTAGGTGGAGGAACTTTTGACGTTACCATCATGCGCGTGGCTGATCATGCCTATGATATTTTGGCAACTGACGGGAATTCACGCCTTGGTGGGATTGACTTTGATAAGCGTCTTGTGGGCTACATCATGCAGGAGTTGGAAAAACAAGGGGTCAATATGACTAACCTTTCCGAGAAGGAAAAAATTCAACTTCAATATAAGGCTGAGCAGATTAAGACTAGTCTGTCTGTGAATGACCAAGCTCTCTATGAGCACTATGTCAATGGTCAAGGTTACGGTGTCTTGATTACTCAAGCGATTTTCAATGAAATTACCTTGGACCTCCTCAAAGATACTGAAATCAAGGTGCAGTCTACTCTTCAAGCATCTGGCTTAAAATGGGAAGAGATTGATCATATTCTCCTTGTGGGTGGGTCAACACGTATGCCAATGATTCGTCAAATGATTCGCTTGATGAGTGGTTTGGAACCTAAGTTTGACCTTAATCCAGACACTATCGTGGCACAGGGAGCTTCTATTTTGGCTGACCTTATCGTCAATAATGAGGTTAGCTTCTCTGAACATCAGGATGGTAAGACAACTGAGACAGATAGAGTAGTTGTTAAGGATGTGACCTCTCAGGGAATCGGTCTGCTCTTCAAGAAAAATCCAAACAAAAACTACAGCTTTGTGGGTGACTACTATAATAGTGTTGTGGTTCCACGTAACTCGGTCTTGCCTTTGGCTGTTACTAAGGATCTCTTTGCGGTTGTGGATGGACAGAGCAAGTTCAAGCTTCGTATCACAGAAGGAAATTACGAGAATCCATTTGCTGTGAAGATTTTGGGACAAGTGGAAGGGCAAGTGCCACAACCTCGTCAGAAAGGCGAGCTCTTGGCACAAGTCACCTATGCCTTTGACTCAGAACAAATTGTTACTGTGACAGTGTCGGACCCTCGAAGCAATACTGTTGTGGCACGTTTTTCAGTCAATGCACAAGTCAACCAAACCCAAGAAGTGGTTAAGGAAGATTTGTCAGAACTTCAAGCTATTTTTGCTAAATTCATCTCATGATAGACTACTACAAAGCAATTGATACAGAGACAGGACAGGAAGTGACCTATTTAAGAGAGGTCAGTAACCGCATCTCTCCAGAGATGTCGGCTCAAGATTGTTTCGTGGCTCTTTCCTTTTTACGTGAGGAGCTGGAGGAGCTCTGGACAAATGGTACCTTGGATAAAGAAGGTGAGCGTTTGCGCAGTGAGCTCTACACGATTCGCTCAATCTTTTTCTCAGACCATGAGAAGTTACAATATGACCGAAAACTTAGACAGGCTCAGAGAAAGGCCTTGGAAGTTGAGAAGGTGACGACCACTGATGCTAGCAATCTATCAGCTAAAAAGGAAATCCCTTTTGAACCTGTTGCGGTGACTCAGACTAAAGAGTCACCTCTTAAAAATTACCTCTTTGCGGCCTTCGCTTTTGTGATTCTACTAAGCTTGATTCTCTTCTTCAATATCAATGTCATCGTTCTTATTATCGGAGCCATTCTAATTGTGGCTTTGATGTTACTTATGTCTTAGGAGATATTAATGGAAACCAATCAATTAACATTTGAACATATCTGTTTCAAATATAAGGGAAATGATAACCAGCTCTTTACAGATTTGGATGTTACTATGGAGACTGGTCAAGTTGTCGGTATCTTGGGTGCCTCTGGTTCAGGGAAAACAACTTTGACAGAGATTCTTTTGGGTCAGCTCAAACCGACTTGCCAACAATTTCGTATTTTAGAAAATGGTAAACCTGTGACTGCTGGTTCACGCTCTTGGTCCTATGTGCCCCAACAAAATCTCCTACGTGAGTACCTTAAGGTATCTGAGACCTTTGATTTTTATGCGGACCACCATCTGAAAGGGGGTGGTAAGCTGACTAAAAAGCATCGCATTGCAGGCATCATGGACGATTTAGGGTTGACAGAATTTGCCAATAAGAAGATTTCAGAGCTTTCTGGTGGGCAAAAACGTCGTGTCTCTATTGGTATCGAGCTTCTTAGCCCTAGTCCCTACTTTATTCTTGATGAACCGTCTTCAGGTTTGGATGCCCTTAGTGATCGTAATCTCTTACGTACCTTGAAAATCTTGGCTAAATCAGCTAACAAGTCTATTGTGGTTATTACCCACAACACAGAAAATTTGGCTATTTTTGACAAGATTATCTTCTTGTCTAAGGGACGTCCGACATTCGCAGGAACCTATGAAGAGTTGCTTTTGGAATACAAGACTAGCGATCCTTATATGATTCGTAAATATATGGATATGAATATCGCAGATGTCTACCAAGAGCTCAATGCTTCAACACGTATTTACAAGATTTAGGGAGATTTATGAACGCAGCATTACGATTAAGTTGGTATAAATTTAAACACCACTACATGGATTTTGTGAAGGTTCTTCTGGGCATTGTCGCTTTTGAAGGCTTAATTCTCTATATCCAAGACAAGGGATTTTTGAAAGATTTCGAAACAACTCGAATGACCCTCTTTCTCTTGCTTTTCTCAACCAGTCTCTTGATTGTGGTTCAAAACAGCATTTATATTTCTAAGGAACGCTCGGTCCTCAACCGCGACTTTTTCTCAGGTTTGAGTCGTTCGGCCTTTGCCTTGGCTAGTATGGGGATTCACGCCTTCTTTGCCGTTTTGGAAACCATTGTCTTTATTCTATCTTACTCTGTCTTTAGTAAGTTCTTTGACAAGGAATTTCCAGATGCTGGTCATATTTTTGGTTCCTACCGTTGGGAAGTTGGGATTACAGTGCTTCTGGTTTTCTTGGCCTCGCATTTCATTGCCCTCTTTATCTCAGCCTTGGTTGGCAAATCTGAGATTACCTCTGTTATCCTAGCAGTCGTTGTGGGTATCATGCAATTTTCATTGTCGGGAACTATCCTGTCTTTGCCCAAAGCCATTGATTGGGTACAAAAGTTTATCTATCTTGGTTATGGCCACAAGCTTTTTGGGATTTCTAGTGACTTATCAGACTTGCCATCTAGCTTGGCTAAGTACAGGGTCCCTGTTCCTAAGAGCCAGTTGGAGGCCTTTCAAGGGTCTACAGGTGAATTCTGGGGCCAATGGTGGGCTTTGGTACTTCATTGCCTCGTTTATGCCCTACTCTTTTTCGTCACACTTCAGAAGAAGGAGAAATAAATGCAACAATATGATGAATGGCTGATTGACTTCCAAGTTCAGCATGGTCGCAAGCCAAGTGATAAGGAAGTTGCCGAAGCTGCTAAGACTGGTTTTGCTCTTTCTAGTGACTTAAGCAGACAGAAAAATTCTAAATTCAGACAAGTTTTGTCTAAGGTTGGTTTGGGTGATCTCAAGTTTAGCTGGTTTTTAGTTTTGGAAATTTTGCTCTTGATTTGTATTGCTCTCTTTGGCTATGTTGTTGGCTATCTATTTATCTAGGAGGACCTCATGAAACAGTTTAAACATAAAAAGTTTATCGGTTTAGCCTTGATTGTCTTTTTGGTCTTCATGGTACTTGGAAAATACACTCAGAGCACGGCATTTACATCATCTTCAAGAGTTTATGCCACAACCGTTGTCGATAAGAATACCGGGAACAAGGTGCGTTTTGAAGTTCGTAAGATCAAGGGAGACAAATACGAAGTCAAAAATACGGAGACTGGGGATACCTATCAGGCTGATGCCCAAGCCGGCGAAGACCGTTCTTTGAGCTTTAAGTTGGCTGGAACTAACGGCAACTCAGACGGTACTATCCGTATCACACCAAGTATGGTACCTGGAGGAGATGCAAAGGTTGAAATGACTGAATCAGACACCTATACTCAGGTTGAGGGAGGCTCTGAAGTCGTTGAGTCTAGCGAGGCTTCGTCTAGTTCTTCAAGTAGCCAAGTTAAAAGCATTATTAAGGATATTTTGGAATCAAGTAGTTCATCCTCTGGTAGCGACGCAAGCTCAGAGTCGTCTTCTAACGATCCAAATAAGCCAAATGCAGATATCAAGACTAAGACTGATGTCAATGGTGATAAGGAAACCACTTATATTGCAGACTATTCGACTGAGGACATTAAGTCTATCACGGAAGCTTTTGGGAAATGGCTCTATCAGTCTGATTATGCCAAGGATGCTGTTTTAGTTCAAAGTAGCTTTGACAGTATCACTAAGGTCAATGATGGTAGTCCAACCTTCCTTTCATTTAAGGCACCTAAGGAAAAAGATAGCAGCCAAACGATTACCATCCTTGCTAATCTCATCAATGCGGATGGCTATGAACATATTACTGGTGTTCCGAGTGGTATCATCAATGGCAAGGAAGTCTCAAACTATGATTTCAAGGATTATAAAAACACGGTTGATTCCTTTGCTTTAGGGATTAATGACAATAGTGGTAAGACCGCAGACTATAGCCCAACATCATCCTTCCGTCTTTATACCTTGAAGGATAAGAAACATGCTATGTATGAAGACGATGCTGCTGAACAAAAAGCCCTCTTTAAGGACTTTTCAGCTGATGATAAAACCGGTGGCAATTATAATGGTTACAACAAGCTCTATAAGGATTTGGTTGACCAAGATAAGGATTCTTACCAAATCGTTCTAGGCTCTAATGGTACTGTTTATTATGTAACTAACTACTGGAAGGGCAATTACGATAAGAAGGCTGTTCAGACCTATAAGGTAGCACCAGATGACATGCAAGAGGCTTACCAAGAGTTGCTCAAGCATTACTCTAGTGCTAGCACATCTGAAAGCTCAGAATCTTCAAGTTCTTCACAAACATCAGAGTCATCGTCAAGCTCATCAGAGGCCAAAACAGAATCAAAAACGGAAACCAAGACCGATCAAACAGGCATGGATGTTAATGCTATCAAGGATAATAACTTCCAAAGCCTTGAAGGGACTTGGAAGAATGGGAATGGTAGTAGTTTGACATTTTCTAAGGATCAAGTAACTGCGCCAACAGATTATGAGGTCCAAAATGCTAATTCCAGTCTTGAAAATGGCTACCTAAGAGCGAGCCTAAGAACAGGAATGTATGGCGCAATAATCTATTTCATCCCTAAAGGTACGACATTACCGAATGTGTCAGGAAATTATCCCGATGCTTCAGATAA